>Ga0366819_10279_pt1 | contig 22736 bp, 17 predicted proteins | sample TotcelFGM3001N15_FD_207091 | JGI IMG/M metagenome (GOLD analysis project Ga0366819, IMG submission 207091) | Enriched cells from coal bed in the Powder River Basin, Montana, United States - Total cells FGM rep3 HSBNCT.FGM.300.1.N15 ... | reverse complement strand
AATGGAAGCGGTTACGATTTCAGGGTCAAAGCATAATGGAGGAAACACGATGAAAAGGCTACGTGACGCATGGAACGAAATCGTTGCGGGGGTGGAAACGTATCGCGAGGGCGTGGCAACAGGTTCACCGGACAAGTGGAATCACGGCTGGGACCGGGCGAAACTCGCTATGCTCGATCAATTCGCGCCGTCGGTAAAACGCATCGAGCCGGTCGAGATCGGCGATCCCCGCGTGAATCTATACCTAGACGACCTTCAAGACTTTGTGAAGGACTGGCCCGCCGATGGACGCTTGTTTGAGGATCGTTCACACGACGCGCAAGTCAAAGGCTACATCCCCATAGACTATTGGGGGGTGACAAGGGATTACATCGCGCAAGCGGTACAGGGCATTGAGAGGGCCCACAAAGCAGGGCTCTTGAAATAAACGGTAGGCACAGTCAGCACGGCTAGGGGTTGCTCCCGAAAGCCGAAACTCGGATCGGTCCGCCGTGCTGCTTTTTTCTTCCGAGGTTACCCGCCGAGAGGTGACACGATGCCAAACGACTTATCCCGGATTCAAGAATTGACGTTCGCCATTGCGGGCGGTTACCAAAACGCGGCCGCGCAATTCCAGCGGGCGAGGGACCATCTGCAACTAATGCCGGATGCTGACGCGAAAGAGGACTACCGGGCGTATTCGCGGTATTGCGGCGAGTATCAGGCAATGCTCCGCGAACTGCATCGGCTGGTGCTGAACACGCTGCCGGAAGTGTACGCGGGGCTGCGGATTCTGCCCAACGTGCCCCGGTGGCATGATGTTGCCAACTTCGACTGGACGGCGGCGGGTGCGGAACTGATCGTCATCCGTGCGGCGACGGTACAGAAGGACGCGCCGGCGGCCATCGAGCCGGTCAGGGCTGCGGACGAGATCGAGGCTACCCTTGCGGCTACCTTGTCCGGTGTCCAAGTTGGCGCGCCGGACTTGGTAGAAGAATTGCGACTTGCCGAAGACAAAACGCGCCCGTTGAAAGACCGGCTTTCTGATTTGTTTCGGAAGTATCCCCGTTTCCGGACGCAATCATGCGCTGCCCTTGGCCGGCTTTGCGGCTGCTCGGGGGAATGGGTACGGCAAACGATCGACAGCAGTAAGGCGTTACGAGAGGCACACAACCGAAAGAACTTAAAATAGGGGGCATGGTAGTTGCGGGCCGGTTGCGACCGGCAAAAAACGCCAAAGATTTTGAAGGCCGGTTTTCCTCGAGAAACCGGCCTTTTTTCGTTTCTTGGCAGTTGCGTTTTTGGGGTTGTAGTTGCGATTTCAGTTGCGATTTTCCCGATGGGCAGAGACTCGCAAGTAAACCCGACAGAAAGCAACAAACGTGACACAAGACCTGGTGGACAAGATCACAGAAGCAAACGCTTCGCTGTTCGCCACTACCGCGAAGCTGTTGGAAGCGGCGGACGAAGTGAAACGAGATCGGCGACGGTTGATAACCCTACTCAAGCAGGCCACCCCGGAGAATCGCACGGGGACGCAACAGCGGGAGGTATCGCCATCGTGACCGCCGCCCCCGCCATCCGTCGAGCCGTTTTCACGGTGACCAATCCGACCGCCGAGCCCACCGACGAATGGGTTCGAGCCGTGGCCCGGTTGCTGCTTGCGGCGGCTGATCGGCAGTTGGCTGAACGTGAGCAAGCGGCACGGGCGGACGAGTGCCACAAGGAACAACCAGAAGAGTAGGAAATGCAAAAGCCCGCACGGCTGGCACCGAAGCGGGCAAGAGGATATCGACAAATGGATTCTACACAGCACATCGACGCGGAACAAGTGAAACAACCTGAGCCGAGCGGGGGCAAGGGCAAGCGGCAGAAACGACAAGTACCGGGCCGTGATCCGGCATTATCCGCCCTGATTGAATCGCAAGGGCTGACTAAGACTCTTGCCGATGCCATCAAGCAAGGAGATCATTTCGCCCGTGACGGCGGCGGCCGGCTGTACCGTTTTTCGGAAGGCGTCTACAGGCCGGACGCCGATAGGCACATCAAGGCATCGGTTAAGGCGTTCCTTCTCGAATGGCTATTCTCCCGAGACTGGACGCCACGGGCATCGGAAGCGGTTGTTGAGTTCATCGGCGTTGATGCGCCAACTCTATGGGAGCGTCCCCCCCTGGATGTTATCAACGTCAAAAACGGCCTTTTGCGATGGCGCGACCGCGTTCTACTCCCCCACTCCCCAAGCCATCTATCCCCGATTCAGTTGAATGTGATTTGGGACCCGTCGGCGACGTGCCCTGCCATTATAAAGTTTGTGAACGAGTCGTTTCCGCCCGATGCGGTTGATCTAGCGTGGGAAATCCCCGCGTGGTTGTCGCGGCCAGATACGACGATTCAGAAGGCTATCTTACTCTTGGGGCCAGGCGGCGGCGGGAAGTCGGTTTACTTGCGAATGGTGACCGCGTTTCTCGGAAAGCAGAATACTTCCGGTGTCTCGTTGCACAAGATCGAATCAGACCGGTTTGCGGCATCGCGATTGATCGGGAAACTAGCCAATATCTGTGCGGACCTGCCATCTGCACATCTGAGCGGTACATCCGTGTTCAAGACGCTAACCGGGGGCGACGTGCTGACGGCAGAGCGTAAATTCGCCGATTCGTTTGACTTCACCCCCTATGCCCGGCTGGTATTCTCCGCGAACTTTGCCCCGCGTTCTGAGGATAGCTCACAGGGATTCTTTGATCGCTGGGTGGTTATTCCGTTCGACCGGATGTTTCGCGGTACAGAGGCGGAAATACCTGGGGGCGTACTTGACGCTATGCTACAGGCCCCCGGCGAGTTGTCGGGACTGCTGAACAAAGCGTTAGATGCAATGTCGCGTCTGGACGGCAAGTGTGCTTTCACCATGCCGTCGAGTGTACAGGCGGCACTACGAGAGTTTCGAGCAACTACCGACCCTCTAGCGGTCTGGCTGGATCGCCACACCGTTGACGATCCTTCCGCGTTTGTGGCTAAGAAGTTGCTGCGAGTGGCGTACAACGCGCACCTTGAACAACACGGCAAACCGGCAATGACAGAAACGGCGTTCGGTCTTGCGTTCGGTAAGCACCGCCCGAACGTCGAGACAAAACGAAAACTGGTTGGCGGACGGCAAGAGCACGTCTATGTCGGCATCGGACTGGTTGCGGATTCTGGTAACTGTGACCGCGAAGAAAGCCCCGAAAGCCCCGAAAGCCCCGACATTCAAGAAGATCCTAGTCAGGGTTGCCATAGTTGCCACCCTTTGCCTACTTGTTACTTACCTATCGCACGCGCGCCAGGGGATGTACTAAAAGTAGAACAAGATAAGGGAAACTATGGCAACTATGGCAACCCCGGCAACGACAGCAACGGAGAAGGTGCCGAAAGCCCGGAACATAGAGAAAGCTGCAACCACATAAACCCTTTGAAGTGGGTACATCGGGACGGCAAGGCGTTTTGCCCTGGGTGCGACAAGTTCATGGGCAGAGTTTCTGAGCCGTCCATTTTCTGAGGAGTTCGATATGGAGAAGAGCAACGAAATACAGAAGGCCCGAGCGTTCGCCGAAAGAGCGAAGCGTATCAAAGCAGAGCGGGCCATTGCTGACGTTGTGCGTTCGCGTAGTGCGGCGGCCGTGCCAAGTGCGAGCGGAAAGCCCAACGACGGCCAGAAAGCGGCAAAGAGGCGTCCTAGATAGGGATAGGCCCCCGTGCGGGTCCCTCCGTGCGTCTCTAACCTGCACGTCAGGCGATGCCCCTTCCTTAACTTTCATACGAATTGGGTAAAGAGTATGACTATTCGCAACCAGACGGCCAAGCCTGATTCGGGCCAGCTCGTTTACTTGCACATCACGCGGCCGAAATGCCCGTCTTGCGGTTCGCCCCGGTTGCTGTGCAAGCACACGGATCGGCGTTCGTCGGGGGTGCTGGTTCGGCATACGGTCTGCGCGGTCTGCGGTCAGCGCATCCGCGTTGTTTTGGAGTGACTTTTCCAGATACTGGAAATTTGGCCACAGTTACGCTTGTTCACTATGGGTGGCTGACGGTACATTGCGGGCAAGGAGAACAAACATGCTTGACGTGACGAAACAGTTATTTACGCTTGGCTGGTTTTGCCAGCGATTTCAGGTGAGCATCGGCCAAGTGCAAGCCATCCTGCACGCTGCCGACATCGAGCCGGTGTTGTCCATCAACGAGCTTGAGCACTACGACGGGGCAGCGGTAATTGCCGTGTCCCGGGCGTTGCGAGCGGCTGCGGACGCGGAGGTAAGCGGCGATGAGTGACAGCATTCTGTTGTCCGGTTCGCTCGCCATTCGCGCGGCGTTGCCCGGTGAGCGGGTTCCGACATTCGCCATCACCCCCGCGTACACGGGCGGGCCGTTGGTGACGACGCGATACCCGACGGGCATCATCATCGACTTGAGCGGGTTGACGACCAATGACCAAGCGATTACCGCGACGATCGGCCATGATGACGACAAGCTTGTGGGGCATGTTGAGAGCGTCAAGAACGACGGACGAAGCGTATCGCTGGCGGGTGTCATTTCGGCTGCTGGTCCGGCTGCTGACGAGCTTATCGAGAGTAGCAAGCGGGGCTTTCCTTGGCACGCATCCGTTGAAGCTAGGCCGCTGACAACGCCCGAATTTATCGGCGACGGGGAGGCGGTTTCCGTCAACGGCCAGACGTTTTCAGGCCCCGTCTTAGTCGCCCGGCGTGCCGAGTTGTTTGGCGTATCTTTCGTTCCACGCGGGGCGGATGAAAAAACAAGTGTCACCATCGCGGCCGAAGCCGCAAAGCAAAAATTAGGAGCAAAAACAATGACGGGCAAAGTTCAGATTACGTTCGAGGAATGGTACGCGGCCATCGGCGTCACCGCTGACGACCTTGCCGGAAACCCCGACATGGAGCAACGGTTGCGGGACAAGTACGACGAAGCCATGAGCAAGACCAAAGAGGAGGAAGCACAAGTGACGGCAAGTGAAGTGAAGAAACTACGGGCCGAGATCAGGGCCGAGCAAGCCCGGCGAGAACTGGACGAACTGCGGGCAAGTCGCCCCCTGGGACCAAGCATCGTGACGGGCCGAAACCACGACATCGGACGCCATGCCGTACAAGCCGCTTTTTTCAAGCACCTGGGACACGAGAGCATTGGCGAGCGGGTGCTGGGCGAGCAAGCGATGGAAGCGGGGGCGTCGTTGCGTTGTAGCAGCATGGTCGACATCATCAAATGCTCGTTGACGGCGGCGGGCCAGGACATCCCGGCTTCACGCGATGATATGATTCGTGCCGCGTTTTCGACGACGGATCTTGCGGGCATGTTGGGCGCGAGCGCGAACAAGCTCTTGCTTGATGCCTATCAAGCCGTTCCGTCTGTGGCGCGCATCATCGCCAAGCCGCTTTCCGCGAACAATTTCAAGCAGCATACGGGGTATCGCGTGACGGGCGACAACTCTTTCCGGATGGTTCCGCCGTCGGGAGAAATTCAACACGGGACGTTATCGGAACAGGCGTTCGCTTTTCGCGTCGATACCTACGCCCGAATGTTTGGCATCACGCGGACGGACATCATCAACGATGACCTGGGGGCGTTCGCGTCGATTCCGCAGATTATCGGGCGTGGTGCTGCAACGAAACTCGAAGAAGTTTTTTGGCAACTCGTCCTTGCCAACACGGGCGACTTTTTCGATGAAGCGGAAGGCAACTACCAAGAGGGCGTTGATACCGCGTTGGCGATTGATTCGCTTACCGCAGCGGTCACCCTGTTGCGCCGGCAGGTCGATACCGACGGCGCTCCTGTGATGGTAGCCCCGAAGTATCTCGTGGTGCCGCCGGAATTAGAAACGCCCGCGGACGGCCTGTACACTTCACGGAACATCGCGGTAGCCGGCGTTACCGATGTTGTGATGACCGACGGCAACCCGCACGAGCGAAAATACCAGCCGTTGATTGTGCCGCATCTGAGCAACGCCAGGTACGCAAACGCAAGTTTGTTGGCGTGGTATTTATTCGGGGATCCGGCAGACGTTGCGGCGTTCGGTATCGCCTACTTGAACGGCGTTGAATCGCCCGTGGTCGAGGCGCAGGACGCCCCGTTCAACACCCTGGGGATGCAATATCGCGGCTACCTTGATTTTGGGGTTTGCCAGATCGACCCGCGTGGGGGCGTGATGAGCAAAGGGGAAGCGGAGTAATTCAACACCCGGCGGCGTTGGTGGCTTGGTCTCCTTCACGTTGCCGGGTACATGCCGCTGCGGTCACCGCCCGCAGCGGCACGCCCCCCGCCGGATATCGTCCGCGGCGGGGGGCTTTTTTATTTCGTGCGAGATTTCGCGTATGACGCATCGGACGACGGTAGGTATCGGAAGTCGTGTTGCCCCGGTTGCGTGCGTTACGGGGCATTCTGAGGGCCGTTTTTTTCAGGGATGGGGGATTCGGTTATGGACCTTTACCTACAGCGGATTGACGTGCTGGTAAAGCAGACGTTTGGCGCATCAGCGGTGCTTGCGGGAACGATCGGCACGCATCGACGACCCGGCAGCATCGAGGTACGGTCTGACGGCCGGCTGGTTGCATCTGGTCCGACGTTCCAAGATTTGTTGCGGGATGCTGCCCATCGAGCCGACACTACACCCGCACAATTCAACCAGTCAAGTACATCGGAACCATCCCGCTATTTGCCCCCCGAACGGCTGCGGTAGTGGTGCTTGTCCTATAGCCGTTTTCCGGATGTGTTCCGAAGTGGTTGACGGCTGTAACGATACATGGGCCATTCTGAGGACGGCGGACGCCATACGCTCAATAGCTCATGCGCTCATTGACACATTGGCTTGCATTTGCTACATTCTTGGCTAGTGACGTTTCCATTCCTTTACGCGGAGAAATGACAATGGCAAAGACAATGGCAAAGCAGGTATTGGTCAGCAAGCGGGCGACGATTCAACGGATTAACCGAGCGTTGGCAAAATCGGATCAACAGTTGAAGGCGTGCCGGAGCAATTCGCAATGGCACCGCGATCTGGGCGATTACTACGTCGTGGACCTTTCCCGGAATGGGATCGTTGGGACCGATATCGACCTGGGAGCATACGGCCGAGAACTGGGCGTTTTGGCTGCCTGGGAAACCGTTGCTGACGAATGAAGCGAGCCGTGGGGCGTGGGGACGCCCGACACGGCTCATCACCACAAGCAAACCTAAGAAGGAGGTTCGCATCATGGTTACCAAGCATCGTACCAAGCCTGACGATGACGGGCAAGTCTTGATTCCCGCCGTCGCGTATGTCCGTTGTTCGAGCGACCAGCAGATTGACGCCAGCATTCCCGCGCAGAAGGCCAGCATCGAGAAGTGGGCCGGCGACAACGGCTACACGATCATTCGGTGGTACATCGACGAAGGCATCAGCGGGTGGAAGGACGATCGCGAGCAATTCCAGCGGTTGATAACGGACCTGGAGAAGCGCCACGACTTCAAGGCCGTGCTGTGCTGGCATACGAACCGCTTCTCCCGATTCCCCGTGCTCGAGGCCAACCACTATTGGTATCTGCTTGATCGGGCCGGAGTTCATCTTGCCACTGTCGCCCAAGGCCGGCAGGACTGGCAGGACATCGGCTCGTGGCTCAAGGCCAGCATCGAGCAACACGGCGACGCGCAGCACCGATTCAAACTATCGGCGGACGTGAAGCGGGGCAAGCGGGCCGTTGCTGAGCGGGGCGAATGGCAGAGCAAAACGCCATTCGGTTACGTGCTGGTTGACCGCCGCTTACAGCTGGGCGACCCGCTACAAGTTCAGATTGTCCGTCGCATGTTCCAAGACTACATCGACGGGCATTCACTCCGCAGCATCGCGGTACGGCTGAATGCGGACGGCTACAGCGGGTTGACGGAGAACGGATGGACTGTAACCACGGTTCGCGAAAAGTTGACCAACATCACGTACATCGGCATGTATCGCTGGGCTGACATCGAGATTCCCGGCAACCACCCCGCCATCATCGACGCCGAGACCTGGGCGCAAGTGCAACTCCGTCTGGGCGAGCGAAAGCACCGCACGACACCGCACACAAACGGGGGCGGGTTCCTTTTTTCTGGCCTAGTCGGCTGCGGAAAATGCGAATCCGCGATGACCGGGTTTGCCGATGACGGAACTGTCCACTACCGATGCCACGGGCACGCTACCAAAGGGTCTTGCGACCGCAATTCATTCAAGCAGGACGATCTATTAGCTTGCGTGGTCGATACCATCGAGCAACATTGGATGAACCCCAAGATCGTATCCCGGCTGCGGAGCATGTTGCACGAACTGGTTGACGCCGAGCATCCCAAGGTGGACGCCATGCAGTTGGAAGGCCAGCTGGCCACCCTGGACGCCAAGCTGACGAAGGCCAAGAAGCGGCTGATCGAAGTTGACGCCGATATGCTCCCGGACGTTCAAGACGCCATCCGGGCGCTACGCTCCCAACGTGAACAGCTGGAAGCCGCGCTGAAGGCGTCCAGCACGCCGCGTAGTGCGTTGTTCGCGGACGTGGACGAACGAATCAACACCGCAGCGAGCTTGTTCTGTGGGCTGCGCCAGGAGCTTGCATCGGCCGATGAGGTACAGCAGCGGGAAGTCATCCGGCAGACGATCAACAGAATCGAGGCGTGGTCCGAGCGAACATTGCCACGGAAACGCTACCGCCTTGACCACGGCAACATCGAACTGCGAACCGATAACTTGTTTGCTTTGCCCAGTCTGTTAGGGATCTGGACGAAGCTTACTGCAAAGAGCCGAACCGCCTAGTGCGGACCCGCATGCTAGGTGGTGTGGGAGGGGTCCCGGAGCAATCCGGGCCCCTATCCCGATCAATAGTGTGCGACTCGGCGCAGCTATTGTTCGTCTCGATTGGCGCCAATCCTCCGCTGCAGTTCCGCTCGGCGAGCATCGCGACAACGGTCAAGCAGTTGCCCTAGATCCTTCACGCCCACGGTTTGGGTTTTGGACAAGCGAACACGTGCCAGCATTGTCGGCGGCTCTACAATCTCCGTCCCCTCGACTAGCTCGATCGCCAACTCCTCCTCCGCGGGGCGTGTCAGCGTAAGATCCCGGAGTTCGATAACCCATACTTGCTTCGGACCGGGTGCGTCCGGATTTACGAGAGTTACAGAGCGTTCGGGGAAATAGGCATTGTTAGGACATTTCCGGATTTTCGTGACCACGGCAAGTCCCGCTAGGACCCCATCACGCGAGTAGTACCGCACCTCGACCGGAAGAAACCCACGCTTAGCATCCAGCGAAAACTCCTTGTAAAACGAACTCGACTTGCCTACCAGCAGAGCCTCTAGCCGTGCTCCAGCTACTTCTTTCACGCCTCCGTAACGCCGAAAGACATCCGATCCAACCGTGCTGCTAAATATCGGCCCGGATGTTTCGTTGACCCCCATTATGCCGTAAGACAGCGGGGTAACCGTGATGCGCGGCTCCGCACCCAAACTGGTCCCGATATTGGCCACCAGATGTTTTGGAGCATACGTAAGGCCCACAACGTCATCGCAGATGAATGTCTCTGAGAGGCACTTCACGGAGGTGTACACAAGCCGGTTGTCTTTCGCGAGCCCGGCCGACGGCGGGACCAGTATTTCGCTCTTTGGGTCCTCGCAGATCAGTTCGTATCGCTGGCGGGCACCATCGACAACCCAAAGCCCGTTGCGGACTACGACATCGGATAACTTCCCAGCAAGGGCATCCTCGGTTGTGAAAGCCCTGCCTCGCTTGACAACAAAGCGACAGCTGAATTCCCGAAAAGCCTCGCGATTCGAGAGATAGGCCCTTTCGAGCGCCGTTGTTTTCGCGTCCGCCTCAGAGGAGCCCGGAGCGCGGCTGAGGTCCGCAGCATCGCCAGCGAAAGAAACTGCGGCCAACGCAGTTGCCACGAGCCAAACGGTTCGTACAGTCGTGCTCACGACGACGCCTCCTGTCGCGCCGAACTTTGTGATTATCCGGCCGGATTTGTACGGCCACTCGGCGCATTATACCGCCGCCCTTCGGGTTACAACATTCGAGGGATGAAATTCTCGTCTCGGATCGACTCGCGATCTGCGGTGGCGGCTTTGTCCATGCACGGCGCGAGTTCATAACCCGTTGGATGAGAATCGTCGTCGGCTTCCGAAGGGGGCAAGAAGAATGCACCGGCTAACCGCCGACATCCGCACAGACGCGGCAAACGACGACATTCCGCCCGTTTTTGCCTGAGGCGGTTCGAGCTACGCACATGGGCCACGGGCAAGCTCTCCGCGCTGGACGAAGCGCTGACCAGCGAGAACGCGCCCCCGCCGCCAGGGCCGTGCTGATGGCGTTCGTAGATCGAATCGAGATTGAACACGGGGCCCAGCGCGGTATATTGTTCATCGTTGCCGACGCCGCAGACGTGCTCGCGCGGGCCGATACCACGCGGGTGTGGAACGGAGACCCGACCTACTTTGGTTGCAACCGGAGGCCGAGTTGTGCGATTGGTGGTTGTGTAAAGGAGATTGGGCAACCATGAGAACGAACACTGTCACAGCGTTGTTGGTCTTACTGGGCGCGTGTGCTGCCTGCTGGTCGGCGGGGATCGCCGCCGAGCCGCCGAGACAGTTGTACCTGTCCGGGTACAAAACGCCTGTCCAGACCATCGCGTCACCGGGCACCGTGCCCGGTTACGTGAGGAAGGATACCTGGCACGAGACGATGCGCGCATCGCTCGCGGCCGCGTTCGGCTCGGCGGACGCAGCCGCGTTGGCCGCCGTCGCGGCGGACTATCCGCAGGTCCGGGATGCGTTATGGGAACTGGTGGCCCGCGACTTCCGCGACCGGCAATCGCAGATCGAAATGGAGCTGGAGCGGCGCGACGGAATTTGGGCCGAGTATGCGCCGGCGGGGAATGAGGCACCCGCTACCTATTATCGCCAACATGCCCAACAGCGATTGGAGTTGGCTCGCCAGACGCTGGAATTCGTAAAGCATCAGACGCTCGAACAAGAAGCGCGCCCCGCCCGGCCCGGGCAGTCTTCCTGGCCGGACTTGGCCGCTGAACTGGAGGCGCTCGAACACCGCATCTCCCAGACCGTCAAGGCCCCACCCATGTCGGCCGAACGGGACCTCTTTGCCCGGGCCGTCGACTTGCGGCGGCGAATCATCTTCTCGCATCCCGCGCTGGATTTCGACCGGCTCCTGCTCAGCAAGCGGCCGCCGCCCGTCCTGAGCGCTCCGGGCGACAATTACTATGGCATGCACAACGGCACCGGGCCGGGATTGGTCGTTTTGGACCAGTGGAAGAGCGACCGTCCGAAAGAGACTGTCTTGCTGGACGGCCAGCTGCCTCCGGGCTGCGCGATGCATGCCGACGTGTCGTTCGACGGCACGCGGATTGTGTTTGCTTATGCCGATCACAAGCCTCCGCGGGACCAGTGGCAGTTCTTTCTGTACGAGATCCGTGCCGACGGCACGGGCCTGCGGCAGATCACCGGCCGGGACGACGATCCGTGCTATCGTAGCCGAAGTCGTGAGACTTCGAGCGAGCGGCCCGAAAACCCGAATTCTCACGAATCCGGCTACGCGGGGACCAACGGCGGCCGTATGACCGTGCTGTGCGAGGACTACGATCCCTGTTACTTGCCCGACGGCGGAATCGCGTTCATCTCGACTCGCAACCAGGGAGGCGTGCGGTGCCACAACGGCGACCGCTATTGCCCCACGTATCTCCTCTATCGTTGCGACGCGGACGGGTCGAACATCCGCCAGCTTTCGTTCGGCGAGGCCAACGAATGGGACCCCGTGGTGCTGCCCGACGGGCAGATCCTCTGGACGCGATGGGACTATATCAACCGGCCGGTGATCCCGACGCTCGGCCTCTGGACCATTCGGCCAGACGGCACGGCTGCCGGTCACTACTTCGGGAACTACACCCCGAATCCCTGCCGGATCTGCCAGACGCGCCCCATTCCCGGCTCGCACAAGATCGTCGCGACCACGGCCGGGCATCACACGATTCACGCCGGCGCGTTGATCCTGATCGACCGCATGATCGCCCAGGACGGACTGGCGGCGATCACGCGGCTGACGCCGGAGGCCAAGTTTCCGGAATCGGAAGGCGATTCGCCGGTCAGTTTCGGCAGCCCGTATCCTTTGAGCGAGGACCTGTTCCTGGCCGAGTTCTGCCCCGATCCGTACCCCGGGTCGATGGCCAGCGTGCCGCGGCATAATGCGTATGGAATTTATCTGGTCGATACGCTGGGCGGGCGGGAATTGATCTACCGCGATCCCGAGATCTCCTGTTTCGAGCCGCTGCCCGTCCGGCCGCGTCCGATGCCGCCCGCGCTGCCCTCGCTGGTGGCCGGCAGCGAACGCCAAGCGACGGGCGTCTTCTACCTGCAGGACGTCTATCGCAGCTCGCAAGACATCCCCCGCGGCACGATCCGGCGGCTCCGCGTCAACGAGCTGATCCCGCAACCGACCCAGCGAGTGCCCTATTCCAGTGCTGTCCGGTTCGAGGTGCTCAAGCGGGTCCTCGGAACCGTACCCATCGACGACAACGGCTCGGTGGCGTTCGAGGCGCCGGCGGGCGTGCCGCTGCAATTCCAGGCCCTGGACCAAGACGGCATGGCGGTGATGACCATGCGGACGTTCACCCATTTGCAGCCGGGCGAGGTGGCCGGCTGCGTCGGTTGCCACGAGCACCGCAAGTCGGGCCCGGTCTTCGATCGCGTGCCCGGCCTGCCGCAAGAGATTCTGCAACTGGAACCGCCCGCCGGCCCGCGCTATCCGGGCGGCCTCAGTTTCGCCAAAACCGTCCAGCCGGTGCTCGACCGCTACTGCCCGGACTGCCACGGCTTGAAGGAAACGGCAGGTGATATCAACCTGCTCGGCACGATCGACGCGACCGAGCAGAACGTCGCCGCCACCTACCACCGGCTGCTGCCCAGCACGGCCTACGCCAGCCTGATGCGAGACAACCGGCTGGTGAAGATCGCCCAATACGGCGGCGAAACCTGGTACAGCCGCCCGAAGGACTATTTCGCCCACGGCGGCAGGCTGGCCCGGCTGTTGCTGGAGGGCCACGAGGGCGCCAAACTCGACCCGGAAAGCCGCCAGCGCATTATCGACTGGCTGGATTTGAACGCTCCGCTGTACGGCACGTATTCGTGGAACAAAGACGAGTGGCGGCGGCCGGATCCGGACGGCGAACAGGCACTGCGGGCACACATCCGCCAACGATTCGGCGACGGATTGGCCGGGCAACCGTTCGCCGCGCTGGTCAACGCCGCGCTGCCGGACGAAAGCCGGATTCTGAAAGCGCCGCTGGCGATCGAGGCGGGCGGCTGGGGCCAAATCGAGCAAGGTGGCTGGAAGAGCCAGGACGATCCCGAGTATCAGAAGATGCACGAGCTGGTGCATTCGGCCATCCAGCCTCTGCCCTACCAGGACATCGCCGGCACCTGTGGTCGCGAGGAGCGGTGCCTGTGCCTGAGTTGCTGGATCCGCAAGCTCGTGGAGGAACACACAGTGGCCCGCCGGGTTCCGGCGGATGTGACTGGTGAACACGTGGAATCGACATTGCCATGTCGCTGAATATGACGGCCCCAGGCGTCATCGCGCATCGCTCGGCGCTGAAGAGACTCAAGGAGCCAGCTGCTGCCGCATCGCGAGGCTGTACTTCCCAGGCCACATCGTGTACAGTGCTTACCGTGGCTTTCTCTAGCACAAGCGAAGCCCACAGGAACGAAGCTACGTCATGGGAAACCTACGCAAGGGGATCGGTTGGCGAACTCGCCGTCTTGTGCCGCGGGGCGCGTGCGGTCTGGCGATGCTGGTCCTGGTCGCCTGGGTCGCCGCGGGCGAATGCGCGGAAGGGACCGGATGGAAGGTCGGATTCACGAGGGCGAAGATCACTCCGCAGCGGCCGGTCGTGCTGCTGGGATATGGCGACCGGACAACGCCGTTCGAATCGGTCGCCGCCGACATCTATGCCAAGGCGTTGGCTATCGAGGACCGCCGCGGCGAGCGGGCGGTCATCGTCACGGCGGATTTGGTCGGGTTTCAGGCCGCGGTGGTGACTGACGAAGTCTGCCGCCGAATCGAAGACCAGACCGGATTGCAGCGAAAACAACTGCTATTCAACGCGTCGCATACGCACACCGGCCCGCTGGTCAGCCTCGATCCGTGGAGCCAAGCGAACCCCGTGGCCCACGCGCCGATGACTGCGGACGACGTCCACGAGACGGTCGCGTATACGCGCTGGCTGCAAGACCACCTGGTCGAGCTTGTGGGCGACGCGCTCGCGCGTTTGGAGCCAGCACGGTTGTCGTGGGGTGCCGGCCGAGTTGATTTCCCGATGAACCGCCGGCTGCCGCACCGTGGACGAATCGTCATGAGCGAGAACCCAGCGGGACCAGCCGATCGCTCGGTCCCGGTGCTGCGCGTGGACACACCCGGCGGCAAGTTGCGCGGCGTGCTGTTTGGCTGTGCGTGCCACAACACCTCGCTGACCGGTCGCGACAACGTGATCGCGGGCGACTATGCTGGGTTCGCTCAGGAACACATCGAACGGCAGCATCCGGGGGCGCAAGCCATGTTCATGAGCGGCTGCGGTGCCGACGCCAACCCGCATCCGCGCGGGTCGATGGACATCGCCCGGCTGCACGGCGCGACTCTCGGAGGCGAGGTGTGCCGGGTCCTGCAGGCCGAACTGCATTCGATTCAGGGCGACCTGAACACAACGTTCCGCGAAGCCGAGTTGCCGCTGCAGGCCCTATCGCGGGCGCAGCTCGAAGAGCGTGCAAAGCTCCCGTCGGCCGAGGCGGTGATGGCCCGGCACATACTCGGCGTGCTCGACCAAAGTGAGGCTCTGCCGCGCAGTTATCGCGCGCCGCTGGCAGTGTGGCAGTTCGGCGGGGCGTTGACCCTGGCCGCCTTGCCGGCCGAGCCGATGGCGGATTACGTATCGCTCGTCGGACAGGCGATCGGCCCGGACAATCTCTGGGTCGCCGGCTTCAACAACGATTGTTTCGGTTATCTTCCGACGGCCCAGGTGGTGCGTGAAGGCGGCCACGAGGCGATTGGCATCACGCTCTGGATCTGGGGTCAGAACCTTGGCCGCAACGCGGGCTTCTTTGCACCGGAAGTCCAAGAAGTGGTACTCGATACTGTCTTTGAATTGGCCAAGCAGGCGGGCCGAGACGTGCCGGATGTGCGGCCTGCTGCGGCAAAGATTAAGGTCGAGAAGAACGTCCGCATCCCGACGCGCGACGGCGTGACGCTGGCGGCCGACATTTATCGGCCCGACGCGGAGGGCCGGTTTCCGGCACTCGTGCAGTTGAGCTACTACGTCACGGGCCCGGCACAGACTGAATTCTTTGTGCCGCGCGGCTACGTCTGTGTGCTGGCCAACAGCCGGGGCCGTGGCGGTTCGGAGGGCGACTGGGATCCCTACGTCAACGAGCCGCGCGACGGCTTCGACATCCAGCAGTGGGTGGGTCAGCAGCCGTGGTGCTCCGGCCAAGTGGGTATGTTCGGCCAGTCGTACAACGCCTTTACGCAAACCATGAGCGCCGCGCTGGCTAGTCCGTACCTGAAGTGCATCGCGCCGGTCGAAGGGCAGCAGAGCTTCTTCGGGCATCAATACAACGACGGCGTATTGCAGCTCAACGTGGTATTCACCCATGGTTTATTCGCCACCGGGGCCACGGGACTGCAAGGCCATATTCCGATCCGCGATCCGCATTTTTTGCAGTTGCCGCTGATGTCGGCGGCCGACAAGGTTCCCCACCCACAGGCCCAGCGGATCAAGCTTTGGCTACAGCATGCCCGGTACGACGATCACTGGAAGTCGTTCAGCGTCAAGGACAAGTACGACCGCATTCAAGCACCGGCCTATTTTTCCACCGGCTGGTACGACAACCTGGTCCACGAGAACTTCCGCAACTTCGAAGGTTTTCGTCAGCACGGCGGAAATGAGGCCGTCCGTCGTGGGACAAAGCTGCGCGTTGGCCCCGGCGTACACGGCGCGAACCAGTTGCCCCAAGTCGAGTACTTGCGTTGGTACGACTATTGGCTGAATGGACTGCCGACCGGGATCGACAAAGATGCACCGTTGCGGATCTATGTGATGGGCGCTGGCAAATGGCGCGACGAGTACGAGTGGCCATTAGCCCGGACGCGATTCACCAAGTTCTACCTGCACAGTGGCGGCCAAGCCAACTCGGTCGGCGGTGACGGACGGCTGACGACCACATTGCCTGCCGATCCAGTGGCGGACCGCTTTGACTACGATCCCGCGAATCCGGTCTACACGTTGGGCGGCCAGATTTCGACCAACCCCGAAGCCTGGGGCCCGCAGGATCGCCAGTCCGTCCAGATGCGCGAGGACGTGCTCGTCTATACCACGGAGCCGCTAGCCGAGGACACGGAGGTTACGGGCCCGGTCGAAGTGCGTTTATACGCCGCGTCGACGGCGAGGGACACCGATTTTACGGCGACACTCACGGACGTGCACCCGGACGGTCGCGCGATCCACATCTGCGAAGGAATTCGCGGCGTGACGTTTCGTGAGTCGCTTGAACAGCCCACGCCCGTCGTGCCCAACCAAGTCTACCAGTACTCGATCAGTCTGTGGGACACGAGCCAAGTGTTCGCCAAAGGGCACCGCATCCGCCTGGAAATTTCCAGCAGTAATTTCCCGCGCTACGCCCGGAACCAAAACACGGGCCTGCCACTGGGCACGAGCGCCGAGATCAAGACGGCAACGCAGACCATCTTCCACGATGCAGGGCGTCCATCGCATTTGGTCCTCCCGTTGATTCCAGCAGAGCCGGCCGGCCCAATTCAAATTCGCGCGGACGGGTCGTTGCGTCTGACGGCTGACACCGCGACGATCAGCGGCCCTTCGCTCAAGCTGGCGGCCGACGCCGGCATCCTGGGCTGGTGGACGCATGAGGACGATCAGGCGGCTTGGCGTGCGGACGTCAAACACGCAGGCCGTTACCGCGTCGTGCTCAACTTCGCCTGCGCCGACGACGCCGCGAGCAACGAGTTTGAGCTGACCATCGGCTCGTCGCGGCTGACGGGCAGGGTTCCTGGCACCGGCTCGTGGTACGATCAACGCGAACAGGGCTTCGGCGAGATCGAGCTCCAGGCAGGCGTTCAGCCCGTCATCGTGCGTCCGCTGGGTGCCGTGCGGGGCGGGTTATTCGATCTTCGGGCCGTCCACTTGATCCCAGATATGACGAGAGACGGCCCGGAATCTCGCTCTCGATGACTGCGCCGTCACGTGCCCGATAGTGGTCTGAGGCCGTGGCCGCCAGGGCGGCCGATGATGGTGCGAGCTTGGTTGCGGGACGACGCGAGCGGCGGCACGGTCAACGAGCCGCAGACGGAGGCGGAGTTGAGCGCTGTGCGTCATTGCGTACCGCGGGATCGGTGCCGAAGATTGGGTCGGGACAACGTTCTGGAAATCTCGTGGAGACTGAAGATCATGCGTAGATCAGTGCAACGATGTCTCGCCGGCCTGCTTGCAGGCTTGGCTGCGAACGTCTTCGGCGCCGAGCTGGTCATCCGCGACAACATCGGCCGCGACGGGGCCGACGAACCGGTCGTATGGGAACTGGCGGGCGCGAAGGGCGATGCGTTGGTCGTTCGGCGCGATGGCCAGCCTATCGCTTCACAGCTCGTGACGACTGCCGACGGCGCCCAGGTGCTGCTCATCGTGAAGCAACTCGCCAGGGGCGGCGAAACGAAGATCGTCGCGGAGCCTGGCAGCGCCGCGCCTGCCGCCACCGACCTGAAGCTGGATGAGGGTCAGGACGGCGTCGTGCTCGCCAACGCGTTCACGGCGATCAAACTGCCCGGCTTCAACGTCCGGACCCCCTCGGGCCAGTGGACTCGTGGGGCGTCCTACACGGCTGCCACGGCCAAGCCGGGAACGCCGAAGATCGAAATCCTCGAACGCGGCCCCGTCCGCCTTGCGGCCCGCGTCACGACTCCCTTCGACAACGGCAAGACGCACGTGGTCGCCGTCTCGCTGTGGAGCGGCTCGCGCTCGATCGACTTCGACGAGCAGTTCGACGTCGGTCCCGCCGACAAGTACCGTTTCAAACAGTACAAGGACGACCGTGATGAACTGGCCTGGGAATGGTGGAGCTGGTACGGCGACAAGGACGGCCTCACGGAGACGCACCCGAACGTCTGGGTCTTCCGCCTGGATGGTGACGGCTATGCACCGGCGGAAATCGCCTACACCGGCGGGGCCTCAACCGATGCGGCGAAAGGTCCGACCGGTGGCCGGAATCATGCGACGGGAGTCGACACCTATGCGTTGGCGCACCAAGCCGATCGCCGTCTGGAAAAGTACTTGGGCGCCCATTCGCAGTGGCGGCCGGACAGCGCGCTCTGGTATCTGACCAGCGCCGGACAGGAGGGTGGAGCGGACGCTGTCGCGGTCTACCCGCACTCGGCCCGCAACTGGCGCAATCCCAATATCCTGCCCGTGCCCGAGGGCATCACGCTGCGCACCGGCGTCAACGATTTGCGGGTCGTCTCGCGCCAGAGCGGCAGGCAAGTCGACGTCGAGTGCCCGATCGGTTTGGGGCGGCGCTGCTGGTCCATCCGCACCTCGACCCGTCAGGAAATGCTGGCCCCGGTCGGCACCTCGCCCACCGCACTTGACGCCGAACGCGTCCAGCGCTGCCTGGGGCTGGACATCACGCGCAACTGGGTTACGACCTGGGACAGCAAGAGCCGGTACCCGCGACTGTTCGTCAAGCCCGGAACGAGAACGGCGCCCCCCGCAGGGTTGAAGAGTCAGGCCGAGTTCGACAGGGCCTACGCGGCCGCAATGTCGCAGGCCGACCGGATGCTCGATGGGTATCTCAAGTCCGGGATGGACAACACCGTCGGTTATCCGGGCTGGATGCTCGGCTACTGGCATGGCATCATCGTCGCCAACGGACTCGACACGCTGGGCGGCAGCGAGTTCTGCACGCCGGAGAAGAAGGCGGCCTTGCAGAAGAAACTCGCCATCCTCACCTACTGCCTGACCAGCAAGGATGCCTGGAGCGACAAGCAGAGCAACTACGGGTGGGGCTCGATGAACATGCCGGTCGGCCGGTGGGGCGGGCTGGTGGTCATGGCCTCCGCGCTGGGCGACCACCCGATGACCGGCCCGTGGCTGAAGGATGCCGGGCGCTACTTCAACATGCTCCTCAAGACCGAATACAGCGACGACGGCGTGGCGGTGAGTTGTCCGCACTATATCGGCGCCTCCTCGACCAGTTTCTACTCCTGGATCATCCTGGCCAACAGCGGCCAGTTCCGCGACGTCTCGCAAGAGCCGGTCCTCAAGAGCTTTGCCCGCTACTACATGCAGCTCATGACACCGATCGACCCGCGCTGGGGCATCCGCGTCCTGCTCAACGAGGGCGACACCCGCACCGGCAGTTCGCCGTTCCCCGGTATTCTCGGGACCCTTTTCCGCGTCAGCGATCCGGACCTCGCCGGACAGCTCATGCGGATGTGGCGGGAAGGCGGCAGCGACCTGAGCGGCGGCATGGGCATTCCCGACGAACGGATCATCGACACGACGGTGCCCGAGCGACCGTTGCGGCTCGTCTCCGAGGTCTATCCCGGCTTTGGCGCCTTCCTGCGTCGCCGCGCCCTGAGCACGCCGGAGGAATCCTACCTGGCCTTCGTCGGCGGCAACTTCATGATCGACCACGCCAACACCGACCAGTTCGCTTTCCACTGGCACGACAAGGGCGTGCCGTTGAGCGTCTTCAACGGCAGCCTGTACGAGCCGATGACCTGCACGGCCCTCTCGCACAACACGATCGCCTGGGACGTCCGCCGCGGCGGGGCGAAGGATCCCGGCAAGGATCAGCCGGGCAACTGGTACCACGACAACGGCCAACCCTATGTGGATCTCGGCGGCCGGACCCCGGCGTTGCATTACGAGATCGGCTGGGACAAGGAAGGGCAGAAGATCACCGACACCCGCGGCGTGGTGACGCGAGCGACCGAGTGCTCCGGCGCGGCGTTGCTCGAAGGGACCGTACACATCAAGGCCCTGGTGGAGATGCCCACGCGCGCCGCGGACTACGCCATCGCCATCGCGTCGCAAGCCTGGCCGCCGGCCAAGCGACTCGACGCGCCCTTCACCTGGACCCGTCGCCTGCTTGCTGTCCAGGCCCCCACGGCGGCCGGGATGAACTACCTCATCATCCGCGACGATTTCGGGGGCTGGGCCGGGCGCACGCCAAGTTTCAACTATTGGGCGCTGGCCGACGGCGTGACCCTCGGCGACCGGCAGGCGACGTTCCAGGGCGGCCTCGGGCTGGACACGGACCTGCGCGTCCTCGCCCCCGCCCAGGCGACTCTGTACCAGGACGCATTCACCAACACCCAGTGCGAAGGAGCCGTGGGCGCGCGGCATCGGGAGAGGTATGGGAAACCGTTCAGTGAGACCTATGCGCTCTGCCGCGTTGAGGGGCAGAAGGGACAGGGCTTCTTCGTCACGCTCTTCCCGCGGAAGCCGGATGAGCCCCAGCCGATCATCCAACCCTGGACCGGGCCGCAGGGGGCCAAGGTCACGTGGAAGGGCGAGACGCACTACGTACTGCTCGCCGCGCAGGAGCAGCAAATCAACGCCGACGGCATCCACGCGAAGGCGGCGGCCCTCGTCGTGAAGGTGACCGAAGACGGGAATTTCAGCCTCAGCCTGCCGTTGGGCGGCAAGGCGGCATTCCGCGGCCAGTCGGTCGAGTCGGACCAGCCGGCCGAGATCGTGGTGATCGACGGCACCCGGTCCGCCGAAACGGCCCGCGACATCATGCCGACCAAGTAGTTGACTGCAGCCTTGTAGTGATTGCGGCCCCGCCGCGGTACAATACGCGTGGCAGGCGTGTTGTCGGATCCCTTCTTCTTGCCCCGGAGCAAGCGGCCATGCTGAACCGCCGCGAATTGCTGCAAGTGGCTGCCGTGAGTGGAGCCACGTTGGCCGTGGCTCGCCGCAGGCGCTGACGCCGGGCCCCAGTCCATCCTCCGGCAACTCGATTCGCCACGGGGAATCTGTGCTGTGGTGGGCGATCGCGAGGCGCGTCAGGCGATCGCGTTGGCGCGGGCCAGCGAGTTAACGGTGTATGTGCAACTCGACGATGCCGATGAGCTCGTTGCCGCTCGTCGCGCCGCCGAGGCGGCCGGGCTGCTGAACCGGCGCGTCTATGTGGAACAGGGCAGCAGGGCCCGATTGCATCTGGCGGACAACCTCGCTGACGTGGTTGTCCAGCTCGGCGACGCTTCGGGGCATATTCCCGAGGCGGAAGTTCTGCGGGTCTTGCGGCCCGGCGGGAAGGGACTGCTGGGCCAGGAAACCGTCACCAAACCGCTGCCTCAGGGCGCAGACGAATGGAGCCATCCGTACCACGGTCCGGACAACAATCCGCAATCCACCGATCAGATCGCCCAGGCGCCATACCTGACGCAGTTCCTGGCCGAGCCGTACTACGGCCCCATGCCGGAGGTGACCGTCATCTCGGGCGGGCGGATGTTCAAAGCCTTCGGCAGCCGTGCGTTCCTGCGGCCGCAGTGGCCGGTGCTGAACACGCTGATGGCCTTCAATGCCTACAACGGCACGCTGCTGTGGCAACGGCCGCTCGACCCGGATTTCATGATTCACCGCAACACGATCATCGCCACGCCGGACACGCTCTATCTGGCCGATGCCACCTCCTGCAAACTGCTCGACGGGGGCTGCGCGAAAACGCCACAACAAGCGACCGCTGGCGGCCTCGAAGGCATACACCCAGCCGTCGGCCGAGCCCACGATTGCCCGTCCGGCTTCCACGGTCGGTGGAACGCGGATCGCCCCGCCCGTGGTTGCCTTCCATCGAGGCTTCCCGTCCATGGCGTCCAGGGCCCGGACGACGCCGTCGGAACCGCCGACGAAGACCAAGCCGTCAACCGCCACCGGGGCCGAGCAGGTGTGAAGTGCTTCGGGCCTGTATTGCCAGCGTGGCGCCGCCGACAGCGGGACGGCCTTGGTGGAACGCGAACCGCGCGCGTTGTCGCGGCGATAAGTCGGCCAATCGTCGGCAGTCTGTTCCAGCCGGGTCATGTTGACCGAATCCGGAGCCGTCGCCTGGAGCCTCTCGGCTTCGGTGGCGCGCAGGGAGTAATCGAAGTCACCAGCGGGCCCCACGCAGACGATGCCGATCAGGGACAGATTGCACCCGCACATCCACGGGCCCCAGTACAGTTGCCCACCGGCGACGACTACTCCGTCGTGACAGGCCGGACGCATCGGCGAAATCGGCAATAGCTTGTCGGTGGCCGTCTCCCAGGAGAATGTCCCGTCGCCACCGCCCCTGACAAAAATCCGGTCCACGCTGCCGGTGGCGCGCGTACAGCCCGCGCGATTGGGCAGCGAGCCCAGCACTTCACCCGTCAGCGGATTGAACTTCTGGCTGGGCTGGTTAGCGCCGAGGGCGTACAAAGTGTTGTCGCGGAGCACGAGCTGAAACGCGCCTTGGGGATATTGCCACAGCAGTTTTCCGTCCTTGGCCGAGACGGCGACGAGTTTCGTCCTGGTCGGACCCGCGAAGTAAATCGCGTCCTCGCTGCACTTTGTATAGGCGCTGGTGGCGAAGCCCGTTGCGGGGAATTGGGCCGGATGATGTTCGCCGATGGCGTCCAGTACGGCGGGCTCGCCGGTTTTCCAAACCGTCTCACCGGTCTTCGTGTT
>Ga0366819_10270_pt1 | contig 23350 bp, 19 predicted proteins | sample TotcelFGM3001N15_FD_207091 | JGI IMG/M metagenome (GOLD analysis project Ga0366819, IMG submission 207091) | Enriched cells from coal bed in the Powder River Basin, Montana, United States - Total cells FGM rep3 HSBNCT.FGM.300.1.N15 ... | reverse complement strand
AAAACGTATGATCGCAATAAAACACCCCGCCCGAACTGAGCACACTGTCAGCTTCTGACAATCAGTTTCTTACAGTTTCCCCTGACTCTTTTATTGAAACAAACCAAAATCACCAGTAAATAAGGCTTTTCCAAGTCTGGCATGGAATTTGCAAAATAGAATTGGCATGAAAGACTTCAAATGGATTGGAAAAAGGATAAAGGCTGCAAGGAAAGCCAGCAACCTCACTCAAGAATATCTTGCCGAAAAAGCCGGTCTTTCCCCGACCTATATCGGCCAGATTGAACGAGGAGAACGAGTACCCACGCTACAGTCACTCATCTTTCCAGTTGTCTGCGCTGTGCACGTTGCCGGGCCGCAGCATGGCTCCCTCGCAGTCGCCGTGTTGGTTGAAGCAGAACAGCGGATGATAGCAGCGGATGTTGAAATGCCCGTTGTATGCCGAGCCTTCCTGGTCGCCATGCACCGGGCTTTCCGAACTGTCCATGTCAAGTATGATTCTCTTTTCCGCCGTCCTGCCCATGGCTTTGCGCACCCACTGCCTGTTGAGTTCTTCAAGGCGGGCAAGGTTGTCTTCAGCCGTCAGCATCTCTGTTTCAAATCGTCCCATGGTGTTTGGGCTTGCCGCATTCTTTTCAGGATTCTTTCCAGTGACAACCCGCATCGCAGGGTCGAGGGACAACCGCTCCGCATCGTTCACGTCTTCGTATCCCGCAAGACGGCTGTAGAGGATGGTGTTGTGTTTCATGGTCACGTGTGAATTGAGAGTGTACGTGCCGGGTTTGCGTGAGACGGTAATATGTCGTGTCACGCAGACCGTTCGGTGTCGAGTAAATCCGCATCCTGCCGCCAGCCTTGAGGCATTGTCTGAGCGCTTTCCACGCTTTTTCTGTGAGCCACGCGCCCTCGTCGACAAGAACTAATTCCACATGGAGCGACCGGAATGGATCGCCGTAAGCGCCAGCGGGCCGGAAATAAATCACGGAGCCATTCGTGAACTCGATTTTGAAGTAAGGCTTCCGGGTGATCTTCGGGCGTCCCTGCGCGTTGACCGCGATGCTCGACTGCAGGTCGGCATTGTTCTCGATCTGGAATTCCACTTCTTCAACGATGGTGTCAACCGGGCCCTGATGCGGCGCGGCCACCAGAACGGAACCGCCTTTTCTCACGAACGCATGATGAAGAGCCAGCGTTGCGATGTCGACCGTTTTGCCGGAATCGCGCCCGTCGAGATGGATGATGTTTGTCGCCGGACATTCCAGGTCTTCATTCTGATGCGCCCAATAGGCGCAGGACAAGGGATACCTCACCGAAGTCCCGCTCCCGAAATCCGAGATGAAGAAAGGACGCGCACAGGATGGAAACGACACCGACGCCGCTGACGCTCCGCAGAGCGAGTGAACTCTTCGAAACTAAACTGCGGGCTCGGTCACCGACACATCTCGACTACTACCATCTACGCCCATGTGCCATCCGAAGCGCTGCAAGAGGCGATGGAAACCATCTGAAGGGAGCGCCGCATGGAACCATCCATAACTTACGAAACGGAACAGGCGGCTCGTGAACTCGCAAAGCGGTTCATCCGACCCTACGTCACGCGAGGCGATTCGCTCGAAAACCTCAAGGCCTCTCACATGGGGATGGGCTGCACAGGGGAATCGGTTTGCATCGGCGGCTGGATGAACGGGAAGTCCTACACAACGGACTTCATTCTCGTCTCTCATGTCGGCGGTAAGACCGCCAACGTCGCCTTCAAACTCCGCGACATCTTCAATGAGATAATCGGAGAGATAAAGAGCGCCGAGGCCGTCGAGGATTTCAAACTGGAACCGGGGTAGTACCGTGTCCCGCGCCGATAGCCAGGAATTAAAGAGGCCGTATGCCGGTCTCTTTTCTCTCTGGGGCGAAAATCGGAAATACCCGTCGCGGGAAAAGACCCCCGCGTTGTTTACCCCTGTAGGGGGTCGGTCGCTTTGAAATTTCGGTTTTGCCGCGATGCCGATCAATGCTTCGATGTCATCAACAAAACGCGACAGGTGCGAAACGGTGCGCGACCGTGCGCAAACGGTGCGGTTGCTTTGATTCGGTTATCAAGGTTCAATGTCCACCGGGGCCGTCCGACCGGGGCGGACTGTTCGGTACTTCTCGTTATGTGTGTTTCTGTGGCGATGTCAGAGGCTCTGTCCTGGATGGTCGGAGGTCTCCGGCACCGTCGTATTTTCAGCTCAAATGCGACGGAGCGACTATTTCAACTCTTGGTTATATCGCGATATTTTTCTCTCTCCGGAAATAAAATGCGACGGAATTTTTGCAGTTTGTTTGATTACGAGAGGTGTTGTGCAGTGGTTTACATTATAGTATACTGATTAGTATATGGAGGGAGGCGGTAGATCATGGCAAACAGCAGTATAGTAAGAATCAGCAGCAAGGCCAAGGAAGCCCTTGAAGAATTGTCCAGGAAATCAGGGGAGCCAATGCTTTATGTTATCGACAGGGCGATAGAAGAATACAGGAGACGCGTTTTCCTGGAAGAGACTAATATCGCGTATGCAAAACTGAGGAAAGATGAAAAAGCGTCGAAGGAATACGACCAGGAAATGGCCGCATGGGACACAACCCTGATGGACGGTCTTGATGAGTCGGAAACGAGGGATGATGGCAGGAAACGAACTCCCGGAAAGAAAGGGAGAAAAAAACAATGATAAATCCTGCACGAGGTGAAATCTGGCTCGCAGACCTGAATCCTGTGCGAGGCCATGAACAAGGCGGGCAGCGTCCTGTTCTCGTAATTTCCGCAGATATTTACAATTCCGGTCCAGCAGGACTGGTTGTTGTGTTGCCTCTCACAAAAACACATCGCGGTATACCGCTGCACATTCAGATAAAGCCGCCAGAAGGAGGCGTGAAAAGTGCAAGCACGATACTTTGCGATGCCGTAAGGTCGATATCAAAAGACAGGCTTGTAAAAAAGTGGGACGCGGTATCGGTCCCAGTTCTGAATGAAATTGAAGACAGGTTGCGAATCCTTCTGGCGCTATGAGGGGATGTTTTATCGGCGGAATAATGGCGGTTTATCGGCGGTTTGATGGATAACTATCTATGGGAGGAAGAGCCTGTTTGCATAAACTGGTAATAACAAATACCAGATGAGTGTTAATGTGGCAGGAACGATGACCAGTTAAACCGTAAATGGTAATATCCATGACCGGATAACAGATGGCAAAAACAAAAACTCTGATTTCTCATTTCCCCGTTATTTCAGAAAATTGTCCATCATCAATCAGTTGAAAGAAAATCCCGCCGGTAATAATATGTAGGTCGAAATCAAGATGTTGTTTTTGCTCTGAAACGACGCGAAAAGAGATTGTATGGTCGAACTGAACATAGAGATAAATGAGGGGAAAGCGTCGGAAATAATTATTACTCCCGCTGGGCAACTTCGTTATTCGCAACCGGATACCAACAGGGAAACGCCCCTAACGAGAATATTATTAAATGCTTTTCAATCAGACTGGCGCGAGGGGCTTTTTGTCCTGGCAGCCGAAAAAGCAGACGACGCGGAATCTCTTTCATTGCGGTACTGGAGAGAATTCTCTGAAAAATACATTGACCAGTTATGCCATATCCCCGGTAACGAGAAATCGTTCGAAATCGAACCTGTCGCGCATGGCGAATGCGCAAGCCTGATCCTGACCGCACCGCCCATGCGCGGCGGCGAGTATCTGTCCATCGGGATGTTGTCGAATACCTGGAAGGCTCTCGATGAATGGGTACATGAGAATGTTGCCGATGCGGGAGGCGTCGAGTCTTTTCTGAGTGAGCGGGCGTCACGGTGGCGGCAGGTGGGAAGAGTCTGTTTTCACCTTGCGGAAAATAAGAGGGACGAGGCGCGGCCATTCGCTTTCATGGCGACGTACGTAGCGGGATTCAGCGTCGAGGAGCGGTTGCGGCACCTGCCGCTGCGAAAGGCACTCGAACAATATGCCGGGGCGAAGAACAAGGCAGCTCTTGTGAAACTTCTTTCTCCCGTTCATCAGGCGTCTGAAAATTGCGACTGGGTGCGGGCGCTTGTGGAATCCGGAGAAATTTACCAGCCGACGGCGTGGACGGCGGAACGCGCATATAAGTTTCTTCTCAGCGCGCCGCAGCTTGAAGAAAGCGGCCTTTCAGTTCGGCTGCCGAACTGGTGGAGAAAACGTCCCCGGCCGCAGGTTGCAGTGACTATCGGCGACAAGAAGAAGTCATTGCTGGGTGTGAAATCCATGCTGGATTTCGATGTGAGCGTGGCGCTGGGAGACGACACGCTGACACATGAAGAACTCCAGGCGCTGCTGGCGGGTGAAGACGGCCTGGTGATGTTCAAGGGGCAATGGATCGAGGTGAACCGCGAGAAACTGAGCGAAGCGCTGGAACACTGGGAACGGCTGCAGGAACACGCCGGTAAAGGAGAAATATCATTTATTGAAGGAATGCGGCTGCTGGCGGGAGCGCCCGCTGATCTGAAGCAAGACAGCGAGGAGGAGGAAGCGCGCGAATGGGCGCACGTGTCGGCTGGCAAGGCGATGCTGGAGATTCTTAAGGGATTGCGCGATCCAAACAGTCTGGATTTGCAGGGCGCCGTCACCGGCCTGAATGCCACGCTTCGACCTTATCAGAACGATGGTCTGGCATGGCTGAAATTCCTGGCTGAACTTGGGCTCGGAGCATGCCTGGCTGACGATATGGGGCTCGGCAAAACGATACAGATCCTCGCGCTACTGCTTTATCTTCGCCGCGAACGCATAAAAAACGATCAACCACCCTCTCTGCTGGTGGTTCCCGCATCGCTTCTTGGCAACTGGCGGAATGAGGCGGCCCGTTTCGCTCCTTCTCTCGATCTTGTTTTCGTGCATCCTTCGGAAATCGAAAAAGCGCGGCTTACCGATATAGAAAAAGACCCGGAAAAACATCTTTCAGGAACTGACCTTGTGGTCACAACCTATTCCATGGTCCCCCGCCAGAAGTGGCTCGCGGACATGCCATGGCGGCTGGTCATCCTTGACGAAGCGCAATCGATAAAGAATCCTGGCACGCGCCAGACCAAAGCGGTGAAACAGCTTCCCGCTCATTCCCGCATCGTGCTTACCGGCACTCCCGTCGAAAACCGGCTCGGGGACCTTTGGTCGCTGTTTGATTTTCTGAATCCGGGGCTTCTGGGCTCAGCGAAGGTTTTCAAATCGTTCGTCAGCAGCCTGAATACGGACGGACAGGTGCGCTTCGGGCCGCTACGGCAGCTTGTGGCGCCCTATATCCTGCGCCGCCTAAAAACGGACAAAGCCATTATCGCCGACCTGCCCGAAAAGACGGAAACGGTGCGCTACTGTAACCTGACCCCGCGGCAGGCGAAACTTTACGAACAGGTTGTTCGCAGGATGGAAGCACAGTTGGCGGCCACGCAGGGCATCGCACGGCGCGGGCTCATTCTGGAAGTCCTGCTGCGGCTGAAACAGATATGCAACCACCCGTGCCAGTTTTCCGGCGACTCGGAGTACAAACCCGAAGACAGCGGAAAGTTTTCCAGGGTTTCGGAGATATGCGAGGAACTCGCCGAACGCCAGGAGAAGGCGCTTGTGTTCACGCAGTTCAGGGAAATTATCGATCCTCTGGCCGAGCATCTCTCACGGGTTTTCGGGCGATCCGGTCTCATACTTCACGGTGGCACAAACGTTAAGAAAAGGAAAGCCATCGTCGATCAGTTCCAGGACGACGACGGCCCGCCGTTTTTCATACTGTCTCTAAAGGCTGGTGGCACCGGGCTTAATTTAACCGCCGCGGCTCATGTCATTCACTTCGACAGGTGGTGGAACCCAGCGGTTGAAAATCAGGCCACGGATCGCGCGTTCCGTATCGGCCAGAAAAAGAATGTGCTGGTCCACAAATTCGTCACCACCGGCACGGTCGAGGAGCGCATCAACGCGATGATAGAAGAGAAAAAACAACTGGCGGACGATGTTCTCACTGGAGAAACTGAGATAAACCTTACGGAAATGAATGACGAAGAACTGCTGCATCTTGTGCGGCTTGATGTAAACAGAGCGGTAAACTGATAGCGGTGAGAAAAGCAATGAGCAGATAACTCATACTGGGGCGAATATGTGCCGGTGGCCGAGCGCAAAGCAAAGGCAATGCGCGAAGTCGATAAGCTGCGAAAAAAGGGAAAGTGCATTCAGCCCGTTGAAATCGAGGGACGGACAATTGCCGCCAGTTTCTGGGGCAAGGGCTGGTGCGATCATCTGGAATCCTTATCTGACTACGAAAACCGGCTGCCGCGTGGGCGCACCTACGTGCGGAACGGTTCAGTCTGTCACCTGGAGATCAAATCGGGAAACATCGAGGCGCTTGTATCAGGAACGAAATTGTACAAGGTGAATATCAATATTAAGCCATTGAACAAAAAGACGTGGCAGAGCATAAAGAAAAAGTGTTCCGGGCAGATAGGAACAATGCTCGAACTGCTGCAGGGGAAAATATCAAAACAGGTCATGACGATTGTTTCAGACCGTGAGAACGGGCTGTTCCCGTTGCCGGGCGAGATGAAACTGGATTGCAGTTGCCCGGACTGGGCTGTGATGTGCAAACACGTTGCCGCCGTGCTGTATGGCGTGGGCGCCAGGCTCGATACGCAGCCCGATCTGTTATTCATACTGCGTGGCGTGGACGCGAGCGAACTGATTTCTTCGGATATCATACTGCCGGAATCTGGACACGCCCCAGGCGAAGCAATCGCGGAAGATCAACTCGGCGACATTTTCGGTATAGATATCGACATGGGAGCAGATACAGGAGAAAAAGCGGCTCCGAAAAAGAGTAAGAAAAAACAGCGGCAGCCGGTTCGCGCCGCATCTTCGGGAAGGAAAAAGAAGCCTGCCGCGAAAAAGACAAAGAAAAAGGCGACGGCGAAAGTCACCGAAGCCGAAAAAGTTGCCGCGAAGAAGAAAACAACAAAGAAGAAAAGAAAAGCTACTCCCGTAGAAACCAAAAATAAAGCGGGAACAACCATAACATTCGCTTTAAACAGTTCTCAGCCCACAGGAAAATCAGTGGCCCGCCTTCGTAAGAAACTTGGCCTCACCGTTGATCAGTTTGCCGCAAAGGCTGGTGTGTCGCCCGCAAGCATAATCCGCTGGGAATCCGCTGCCGGAAAATTGAAACTCCAGGAGCGATCCCTGAAAGCTGTTGAGACCATGCGGCGCGAGGCTGAAAATCAGAAACGGTGAGGCGTATCTGTTAATGCGGGTCGGGGTTGAAAAAAAACGCCATGAATCAACAGCAAAATGTGATTTGAAGAAAAGTCCAGTATTCATAGTATATTTTCGTGCCGTCTACAGCATCAAATACATAACGGATGCTATTCCGGTTTGTTGAATTCCGAGAGGTATCGCGAATAGATCAAAGGGATCTGCGGATATTTATCGGCGCTTTAATGGCGGTTTATCGGCGGTCTCTACGCAAAGCGCTTTTTCTATTGTATAATAAAAGCGTTAGTTTATATGGGGGTGTCTGATGCCTTTCAAATACAAGTTCACGAATAAGATAGTACGGGATTTGATGACGATTGAAGCGGCTCGGGAAAGTGTGGGAGTTGCAGTCCTACATCCTTTATAGCAATCCTGGAAAAGGATCTAGAACCTAGTATTGCGTACTTTTGCATACACTAGACATTTCAGAATGCATCATATAGAATAGAAGCATGCAAGGAAAACGCATACAACCCAACCCCGAGCATGCGACACCCGAAGAGTTGGAAATCGCCAAGGAAAGTTCCCCCGACAAGCAGCAGTACATCAGGCTCTATGCGATCCAAAGGTTGCTTGAAGGAAAAACAAACCAGGAGGTAGCCAGAGACTTTCATCGTAATGAAAACACCATTACGGCATGGGTCAAGAAATGGAACGAAGGCGGCATTGATGCGCTTGGCACCATCAAGCCCCACGGGCGACCACCCAAACTCACGCAGGAACAAATGCTCACCATCAAAGACCTGTTACTCAACCCGTCAAAAGGCGATCAGCACCACTGGACTATCGTTAAACTTCACGGCTATCTGCGTCAGCACTGGCACATCGAGCTGGGCTATTCCACCCTGCTTGAGAATGTTGCGAAAATGGGATTCCGGCAGGTGGTTCCCCGCACGTGGTCCTCAAAGCAAGACCCCGAACTGCGGGAGGCTTTTCTCGCGGAAATAGGGGCTTTGAAGGAAAATCCAGACGCGGAAATCTGGTTCGCCGATGAGTCGGGATTCATCGCCGATCCACGTCCTAAAAGCCGTTGGGTTCTTGTCGGCAGCCGCCCCACAATAGACTACACCGGTCTGCACATTAGGCTCAGCATCGTGGGCGCTGTCGAGCCGGTGACCGGACAGTTCGAATCCCTGCTCGTCTCCAGCGTCGACACCCAGGTTTTTCAACTGTTCCTCGACCAACTTGCCAGGGCGACCGCCTCAAGCACCAAGACGATCTACCTGGTCCTGGATAACGCTTCCTGGCACAAAACCAAACGCCTGAACTGGCGCCACATCCACCCGATTTATTTGCCGCCTTACTCACCCGATCTTAATCCTATCGAACGTCTGTGGAACCGGATGAAAGCTCTCTTCTTTACGGATTGGTTCGGCAAAAATTACGAGCAACTTTGGAACCGCCTCATCCAAGCCTCCACCCATTTTATTGAACACGAAGCGGAGGTCCGCTCAAATTGCTCCTTTTGACCTCTAACTTCTACTTTCTTTTCCGGGATTGCTATAACTGCTGAATCTCTGCGCCGCCGGGCGCGCGTTCGATCCACTCATTATTCAACGAGAATAGAGGGTAATCGTCTGACGCTTAAGGAAGCAAAGGAAGTATTAGAGGGAGAAAAGAAATTAAAAGGTAAGGAGCGGGACGTTGTTGAAGTGAAAAATTATTACAACTCCCTTCAGAAGGTCGAAGAATGGTCGGAAGCCGGTATTGAAATAACTGAAGAACGTGTCAGAAAACTTCACGCCATCATACACAAAGGTCCAAGAGCAAGGGCAACCATATATCGAAAGGATCAGAATGTCATAAGAGATGCCGCCTCCGGCGCAATTGTCTACCTGCCTCCGGAGGCGAAGGACGTGGCTCCCCTGATGAAAGAAATGTTCAAATGGCTGACAAAATCAGAAAAGGATGAGATTCCCGTCCCCGTCGTAGCCGGAATTTTGCACTATCAGTTCGTTACAATACACCCTTTCTATGACGGGAATGGTCGTACCGCCCGTATGCTTGCGACGTGGATTCTATATCGTGGTGGATACGATCTTGGAAGGTTCTTCAGCCTTGAAGAGTTTTACGCCGATAATCTTGATGGTTATTACGGAGCGTTGCAGACACATCCGAAGCACAATTATTACGACGGCCGCGACAAGGCGGATATAACATCCTGGCTGGAATATTTCGTACACTCGATGGCCGAGGTGTTTCAGCGTGTTTCAGCGGAAGTCATGGAAAAGGCGAAAGAAGGCCCGCAGGACGCCCCACTATTGAGGAATCTTGACCGCAGGGGCCGAATCGTTCTTGGCCTATTTTCAGAGAGCACAACTGTTGCGACGCGCCAGGTGGCAGGCGCTCTTGGCTTAAGCGAACGACAGACCAGGGAGATGTTGTCCCGGTGGGTGGAAGAAGGATGGCTGGTTGTGGCGGATTCATCCAACAAGGCCCGGCGATACGGTTTATCGGCGGAATACCGGCTGCTTATCGGCGGTTTACCGGATCACAATGAATAATTTCAGATTCCGAAAGTATCATTAAAATGGATAATGGCAAAAACCCATCGGAATACGATCTTCTGATAAGAAAAGCTCAGCAGCGCCTTGCGGAGCTGGACACTGAACGTGAGGAGCTTGTAAAGAGGATTGAAAAGCTGCATCGCAAACGTGATTCAGCGGCTCGCGTTGAATCCAGATATGACTTTCCAGATGCTGCCGTAAAACAGGATTCCCCTTCAAAAGAAAAGATTGCGCTCTTCAAAAACCTTTTCCGTGGGCGTGAAGAAGTGTATCCGCGCCGATGGGAGAATTTCAAAACCGGGCGGTCGGGCTACCAACCGGCATGCGCCAATGAATGGGTAAGGGGGAAATGCGACAAACCGAGAACAAAATGCGGCGATTGTCTGCATCGGGAACATCTTGCAGTCACCGAAGAAGTAGTACGAAACCATCTCTGCGGAGAGAATCCCGATGAAAAGCCTTACAAGGGCGCCCGCCGTGATTTTACAATCGGCGTCTATCCGCTGCTTGAGAACGAATCGTGCTGGTTTCTGGCGGCTGATTTCGACAAGGCATCGTGGCAGGAGGATGTGATAGCTTTTCTTGAAACGTGCGAAGCTCATAATGTTCCGGCGGCATTGGAGCGTTCCCGTTCAGGGAAAGGCGGTCATGTGTGGGTATTTTTTTTAGAGGAAATACCCGCCATTCTCGCCAGAAAGATGGGATCGTTTCTGCTAACTGAAACAATGGAGCGCCGCCCTGAAATCGGCTTCGATTCCTATGACAGGTTTTTCCCGAACCAGGACACGATGCCACAGGGAGGGTTCGGGAATCTTATTGCGCTGCCCCTCCAGAAAAAACCGAGAGAGCAAGGCAACAGCGTATTCATTGATAAAGATTTCACTCCCTACGCGGATCAGTGGGCTTTTCTGTCATCATTGCGGCGCATGAGTCTGAGAGAAGTTGAAACGATAGTTGATGAAGCACAGAGGCGAGGACAGATACTTGGTGTCCGGATGGTTTTGATAGATGAATATGATGATCAGCCGTGGCAGGCGCCCCCATCACGCCGCCCCAAAGATCTGCATCTGGCAGGGACTCTTCCCGTAAACATCAAACTGGTTATCGGGAACCAGATATATATCGAGCGGAAGGGACTTCCTCCCGCCCTGATCAATCGACTGGTGCGCCTGGCGGCTTTTCAGAACCCGGAATTTTATAAAGCCCAGGCCATGAGGCTGTCTACGTTCGGTAAACCACGCATAATAAGTTGCGCCGAGGATTTCTCAAATCATATCGGCTTGCCGCGCGGCTGCCTGATGGAAACAATCGATCTTCTCAATTCTCTTGGGATCAAGCATGAAATAGTGGATGAACGAGTTGCTGGCGAAAAAATCGACGTTCGTTTTAATGGACAACTCAACGATGAACAACAAATCGCTGCGGAAAGAATGTTGAAACAGGATGCCGGGGTGCTTGCCGCTGCAACCGCGTTCGGGAAGACGGTTGTTGCAGCTTACATGGTTGCAGAACGTTCCGTGAACACGCTGGTGCTTGTCCATCGCAGACAGTTGATGGATCAGTGGATCGAGCGGCTTTCGAGTTTCCTATATTTGCCCTCAAAAAGTATCGGCCAGATTGGAGCGGGAAAACGCCGACCTTCCGGCTTCATCGATGTGGCTCTGATACAGAGCCTTGTCAGAAAGGATGTCGTTGATGATCTTGTCGGCCAGTACGGCTATCTGATAGTCGATGAGTGTCATCATATTTCGGCGGTCAGTTTTGAGAAAGTGGCGCGGCAGTGTAAAGCGCGGTATGTAACCGGATTATCAGCAACGGCGATACGAAAAGACGGCCATCATCCCATCATCTTCATGCAATGCGGTCCCATTCTTCATGGGGTGGACGCGAGAAAACAGGCGGACCTTAGGCCTTTTGAGCACAAGGTGATTGTTCGGAAGACCGATTCAAAAATGGAAGAAAATGAGGGTGAAGAAAAAGCCCCGCCCATACACGCTATTTATGCTGCGATAATAGAAGATGATAAACGCAATGAAATGATACTTGATGATGTGACAAAAGCGGTTGAATTGGGCAGGTCTCCTGTGTTGCTGACCGAACGCAAGAAGCACTTGGATTTTTTCGCCGAGCGGCTGCGCGAGGTTTGCGGCAATGTGATTGTTCTTCAGGGTGGTATGGGCGCTAAACAGCGTCGGGAAATCACAGAAAGAATGGCCACAATATCTGAGAACGAACCGAGGATTCTTGTTGCGACGGGCCGATATCTTGGAGAGGGTTTCGACGATGCCCGGCTGGACACATTATTTCTTGCCATGCCGATTTCCTGGCGGGGAACGTTGGCGCAGTATGCGGGGCGCCTGCACCGGTTGCATCATAATAAAAAGGAAGTGCAGATTTACGATTATGCCGATCTCAAGATTCCCACCCTGGCGAGAATGCACGAGAGGCGTCTGAGGGGTTATGGCGCGATTGGGTACAGCATTTGTGATGAAGAAAATGAAATCTGCGAAATGGAACTGGCTTTGGAGTGACCCACCTGCGCCGTTTAGGCATGGAATTCTTGAAGTGAAAAATGAGCCGAAAATTTATTTTGAAAAAGTCCGACCATTTTGGATTTTCCCCCGTATGTAACGTTTTGGAAGCAGCAGGAAAACGACAAACGGGAGGAAAAGATGAAAGAAAAACGAACTGATACGAAAGAACAAAGTGAAATTGTGAAAGAAGTCGGAAGAATTCTCGCGATTGGTTATCTTCGCATGCTGGAACAGAGAAAGCAGGCGGCTGCGGAACAAACGGCAAAGCCTCCGAGAACCATGAGAAATAAGCCGAAAAAGACTTGAAGACTGAGAGATGCCGGAGAAACTGTTTCTCAGTTATGGGGATCGACAACAGACAGTTATGGCGAATCATTAATTCCAGGGTCCAGGAAGTCGATTTCGCGGGGCTTGCGCCGAAAGCGCGGCGGTGGGCGGCGGAAAAAGCGGGCGGGGACGAAGATGATGTAAGACTCCCCGTGCGCTCCTTCATCGGACAGGCAGGGTTGAGGACCAGTAAGAATCGGAAAAATCCCGCGAAACGAAAACCCAGAGACCCGAGGCTGCCAGCGCCGGGCGTCGCTATCCATAAGCAATACAAGGGGCGAAATTATCTTGTAACGGTTCTGGATAAAGGATTCGAATATGAAGGCGCCTGCTACAAATCCCTGTCTGCTGTCGCAAACGAGATAACCGGCTCCCACTGGAATGGATTCGAGTTCTTCGGGCTGAAAGCATCCCCGAAAGAAACAGAATAAATTTTCTCCGAACGACCGATAACGTCCGAAAGTGTCACACCCCGCTGTTATGATGTTTGGCGTGGACGCGAAAACTCTCAAAAAGAGAGAGCTTGCTTTGTGCGGCATGTCATGGAAACTGTCACCCTGCTGCGATAATGCAGACAAAAATACGGGAGGCAAAAGACATGGCGCAAACAAGCATGATCGCCCGCGTCAACGCGCTGCGGGGAATGACGGTTGGAGAACTTAGAAAGATGTATCGCGAGGTTTTCGGGGAGGAAACCCGTTCCGGAAACCGGGAATGGCTGTGGCGGCGGATCGCGTGGCGAATCCAGGAGATCGAGTATGGCGGCCTTTCGGCAAGGACACGGAGGCGCGCGGGGAAAATCGCCGATGTGGCCGATGTAAGAAAGGTCGTTCCGAAACAAGCGTTTGACGATCTGATGGTGGAAGCCGAAAACGGGAATGGAAATCACAACCCGGCGAAAGCGAAGAGGAAAAAGGGCCCGGCGCCCGGTACGCTTCTGAGCCGGGAATATAAAGGGGAAGGTTATACCGTGAAAGTGCTGAACAAAGGGTTCGAGTATGATGGCCGCGTTTTCAGGTCTCTATCGGCTGTGGCGCGGGAAATTACCGGTTCACACTGGAACGGCAACCTGTTTTTCAATCTATAATTAACGGGAAGGTGAAACATGAAAAAGACTGATAAGAATAACTCATCGCAGATAACCCGGAAACGGTGCGCTGTTTATACAAGAAAATCAACCACTGAAAATCTCGATTCCAGTTTCACATCTCTGGATGCCCAGCGGGAGTCGTGCGAGGCATTCATCAGTAGCCAGAAGCTGAACGGCTGGGTTCTCGTGACCGACCACTACGATGACGGCGGATTTTCCGGCGGCGACATGGACCGCCCCGCGTTTCAGCAACTTATGCTCGATATCGCGGACGGCAAAATCGACTGTGTTGTTGTTTACAAGGTGGATCGCCTCAGCCGCTCACTTGCCGACTTCATACGAATTGTCCAGAAATTTGAAGAATACGATGTCGGTTTTGTTTCCATCACCCAGTCGTTCGACACGGGCACGTCCATGGGACGCCTGATGCTGAATGTTCTGCTGTCATTCGCCCAGTTCGAGCGCGAAATCATTTCCGAGCGCACACGGGACAAAATCACGGCAGCCAAGAAGAAAGGGAAATGGGTCGGAGGCTATCCCATTCTCGGATACGACATCAACAGCGACACGCACAGCCTGGTGGTCAATGAGAATGAGGCGGTGCAGGTCCGCGAGATTTACGATCTGTATCTGAAAAACAAATCCATGGGCATAACCGCGAATGAACTCCAGCAGCGGAAATGGATGACAAAAAGCTGGATTACGAAAAGCGGGAATGTGGTAAAGGGCGAGATTTTCGATAAGTCGCGGCTGCACCGGCTTCTGACAAACATCGCGTACATCGGGAAAGTCAAACACCACGACGACATTTACGAGGGCGAGCACCAGGCGATTGTTTCCGAGGAAATATGGAACAGGGTCCAGGAGACGCTCGCCGAAAACAGGAGGACCGGCGGCAGCAGCGCGAGGAAGAAACACGGCTCCCTGCTGAGTGAGATTCTCGTCTGCGGCGCGTGCGGAACGCCGATGATCCATTCCTTCACGCGCAGGAAAAACAAGAGCTACCGTTATTACATCTGCCAGACCGCCCATAAGAACGGCAGGCACGCTTGCCCGACAAAGAATCTCCCGGCTGCTGAAATTGAGAAATTCGTTTTCGAGCGAATAAAGGAGATCGGGAAAAGCCCGGAATTGATCGAAGCCACCATTGCCAGAGTGAAAAGGGATTTTCAAAAGCAGATGGACCTTTTGAACATAGAGATCGCGCGTTTGCAGAAAGAGATCGGTGAAATGGGGTCCGAGTCGGAACGGCTCAAAGAGGAATTGCCCAAGGCTGAAGATGAAAAGCGGAATGGAATGAAGAAACAGATATCTGAAATCCGCCGCGCGGTGTCGGGAAAGAGAAGGCTGCTGGATGAAAAGAACGCCGCCCTCGCGGAAGTGGAACGGAAATCGGTGTGCGAGGAAGATGTGAAGGAGTCGCTTGCGGTTTTCGACCCCGTGTGGGACGTGTTGTATCCGCAGGAACAGTCGCGCGTCGCCGCCATGCTCATTGAAAAAGTGGTCTACGATGAGCCGAATGACAGGATTTCCGTTACGTTCCATCCGGATGGAATGAAGAATCTGGCGCAAGAATTAAAAGCCGGAATGTGAGGGAGGAGACGCGACATGGAATTCCAGTATGAAGACGGCGCCCTGACGGTTCACTTCCCGGCGCATACCATATTTAAAAACGGCGGGAAAAGACTTATACCCGGCCCGGCCCCTGCCGCTCCGCCGCCGCGGGAACGAGGGCGCCTGCCCCGAATCACCCGCCTCATGGCGCTCGCTATCCATTTTCAGCGCCTGATAAGCCAGGGCGTCGTGAAAGACTACGCTGAAATCGCCGCTCTTTCAGGCCTCACCCGCGCCCGGATCACCCAGATCATGAACCTGAACCTGCTGGCCCCCCAAATCCAGGAAGAAATCCTGTTCATGCCCCGGATAGAAAAAGGCGACGATAAGATCACCGAAAGAAACATCCGACACATCGCGACGGAGCCAATATGGGCAGAACAAATGAAGAAATGGAGGGAAATAACCGCCTGATGATTTCCCCGGCCTGTTCTTTGTGGTATGCTTTGGAGGGAAATGAGAAACAGCATTATGATTTGTGAAAACATTCAAGAAAAAAGGCTTTCTCACAGGACTTTTCTGATGTTGATATCCTCGTCGTGTCCGCGTTTCGGGGAGGCGTAGTTGAAGAAAAAGCCTAAAATAACAACTGAAAACGGCTCGGAGATTCTGCTCTATCAGACAGATGACGGAAAAAGCCGTCTGGAAGTGCGTCTGGTGGATGAAACGGTCTGGTTGTCCCTGAACCAGATGGCGGAGCTATTTCATCGTGATAAATCGGTAATTTCCAAGCATATAAAGAATGTTTTCGATGAGGGAGAACTCGTGCCCGAGGCAACTGTTGCAAAATTTGCAACAGTTCAAAATGAGGGAGACCGGGAAGTGACCCGGAATATTGATTTCTACAATCTTGATGTAATAATTTCGGTCGGATACCGCGTAAAATCCCACCGGGGCACCCAGTTCCGCATGTGGGCGACTCAGAGGCTTCGTGAATACATCATAAAGGGATTCACGATGGACGATGAGCGCCTTAAACAGGCAGGCGGCGGCAATTATTTCGATGAACTGCTCGCCAGAATACGGGATATCCGTTCGTCAGAAAAGATTTTCTGGCGAAAAGTGCTGGATATTTACGCCACCAGCATAGATTACGACCCAAACATCGATTTAAGCCGCGATTTCTTCGCGATAGTGCAGAATAAAATGCACTGGGCGGCTCACGGGCACACGGCGGCGGAAATCGTGGAATCCCGCGCGGATGCGGAAAAACCGCACATGGGGCTTACTTCCTGGACGGGCGACAGACCCACACTCGCCGATGCCGAAATCGCGAAGAACTACTTGATGAAAGACGAACTTGAAGCTCTGAACCGGATCGTCACGATGTATCTCGATTTTGCGGAGCTTCGCGCCCTCAACAGAAAACCTATGTACATGCGTGACTGGATTTCAAAACTGGACGATTTCCTTCGCCTCAGCGAGCGCGATATTCTAACCCATGCCGGAAAGATGAGCCACGAGAAAGCTGTTGAGAAGGCCCGGTCGGAATACGAAAAATACCATAAAGAACAGATAAATGCTCTATCGCCCGTGGAAAAGCATTTCCAGAAAGCGATAAAAGAAACGAAGCTTCTTAATGATGAAAAGAGAAAGAAATAATCGAGGAGTTTATTTCTTCAAGATAATCAATGTCTCATCAAAACCGTGTCTAACAATATCAAGCCGATCAGAATAATTGGCCAATCGGTCACTGCTGACCATATGGAGGGAAAATGGGAACAGGCTTGACTTGCCAATCAAATCGCGGAAGTTTGACGCACCAGAAGGTATAGAATAAAGATACGCCTCAATGAGCCAGGTAATTAGAGCTTCATTATCAACAGTCAATGGATTTTTTCCAGCGTATATTCCCTGGGCAGCTGTTTCGACTATTACACCCCATTCGACAAATGATCTTAAAATGTACCGAACTCGTCGTGATACTGTTTCTCTTTCACCATATTGTTCTTTCAATCTGCGCTGTACTTGGACGGCTGCAGCCGAGCCTTGCAATTTGATCAGCCTTCCCACATTTGCAGCAACGGCTCCCCAGAAAGGGTAAACTGCCGATATCATTCCCCAGTGAATTGCAATATGGTATTTTTTAGGCGAAGACGCAAGTAATGACAATCCATCATTTTTTAAGGGGAGTAAGAAACCAGGAACATTGTCCCAGGTTTTTCTAAGTATAGTTATGGTCTTGTCCATCGAACTACGAATACTCGTGTCAGTGGATTCAAATGAATCTTTGAGGTGATCCTGCAATAGAGATTTCATGACGCTTTCCTTATTGCCTGCAAGAGATAAACTTGCCGTGTATTGAAGCCATTCCAGGCGGACAAGTCTATCAATTCCAATTTGTGAATATCTCTTATCTGTTTTCGAATTCATATCAATTTTCTCTCTATCTGTACTACCGGGACAATCAATTCCTCTACTGAAATACCTCCATGGGTAACTATAACATTGTTCTTGAGGACAAAGGCTTTTCTCGATGGAGCAATAAGCGGAAATATATTATTCGGTAGTCCGGTTGAGTCCCAATATAATGCTTCATCAAAGTTCTGTTTAACCGATTGCCTTAAACCCTTGTCTGAATAAATCCTGACCCGCTCGCCGCGAAGTTCTGCAATTGATCCCTCTGTGGGTCTTCCGCACCCTTGTGCCTCAATGTTACCATGGTCAGACGTTAAGACAATAATAAATTCCTTTTCTATAAGCAAGTCAATTAATGCGGTCAAATACCCTTGCTGAGCCCATAGTTTTACCTGGTTATGCATACCTTCCATACCGAGTTCCATGCCATGCATGATTTTATCGAACTTACTAATCACAAGTCCTAAAACTCTCGTTTTGTTTGTTAGCATATTCTCTATTTCAGAAACATTTTCAGAACCCAATCCTTTTGCATATCCGATCTCGCTTTGATGCAAGCCACGATCATTCCAGAATTGTGTCCATAAAGAAGGTTCCTTGTCGGTAGTAAAGATACTGTTAGGGAAATATACGGGCGGTTTGCCCGAGAATACTGCTTGTCGTGATATTGAAGTAAGCGTTGGAACCCAGGCAAAAGCAGCATTTTCCCTGAAAATCAATCCAGGGCGCCGCGGTGAAATCTCTTCACGAATTACATGCCACTGATCGAGTGCTAATCCGTCTACCAATATCAATGCAAATTTGTGGGACTTATCTTGAAAGATTTTATTCGCAATGAACTTTGGTATATGATGAACCATCACAGGTGGGACAGGCGGCAAGTTTACTAGACTTGCATATTTATTCTCAATCCATTTGATAAATGAACTATCAATGCTTTTAAACAAGCCTTTTATCTGTTCCATAGCAGACTTGTCTATCGGTGATTGATATACAGTTGCAGTCAATTCAGCCCATGTGCGTGCAAAAAGAAACCAGTCCGCATGCCTGGCATCGTCTCCAGGGATTCTTTCTTTAACGTTAGTAATAAGTTTTTCGGTTCGTTTTTGTTTGTCCTGTAAAGGATCAATTCTAATACCGATCCCCATCCACTTTTCGGCGAGTTTATTTGAACTCTCGTGATCAACCGGCTCAAGCATTCCTTCAACGAAAAGATTGTCGATATAAATCCTTATATCATCATGATCAAATGGAAGAATCGATGGACCGGAGTATTTCAATCCGTATGGTGTCTTATTTTCTTTTACCTGCCCTGGCGATGCGACATTATCAAGAAAGAGCGGCCATCGCTCTTGCAAGAAAGATAGAAAACATTCCCGGTCGGGAACTATGACATCGAGAGGCCACTCTTCAAACTCCTCATTTTGAGCCAGTATCTGGATCAAGCGGTCATCGAGAATCATCGGTATCTGCTGGCATCGGTAATGTCTCTTGAGCAAAACCCGAAGTAGATCGGACGGCTGTGTAATCAGTTCAGGTGCAATTCCATAAACATGCCTCAGGACAAACTCTTTTGATGCATTTTCTCCAAGTTCACCCGGGGAATGTCTTTCCTGCGCCGCGTACAGCAAATCGAGTTCAGTTTTATTCAGTGATATTAAAACGGGATAGCTCAAGCCGGGAAAGATATCTCCTAAATTGAATGAGAGTTTTCTTCCCGCTTCCAGAAGATCGAATGGCAGAGAATCAAGGTCTCCAGTGTGCGCTCTTAAAACAACAACCAGATCGGTCTGCTCGCCAAGATCCCACCTTGAACGGAAATTGGATTCGTAAGCGTAACGAAAAGCAATCCTGTCCTCGAATGGAATCAGTTCGAAACCGCGTTCTCTTATGCCAGATAGAATTCCCTCTTCCAGAAGAAGTCCATCAGGATCGGCAACAATTGTAAGCCGGGCCACCTGTGGGGTGAATTCTTTAAGGATGCGATCTCTCCAGCTACCCACAATTGCCTCCATGAATTCTGAGCATCACCAGCAACTCCATATCTGGGAAAACGCGCATTTGTTCTTCCAGCTTCTCATGAAAACACTTCTCTTCCTCATTCAGCAATGCAATTCTGTGACTCTGAACCTGTGGCAGCCCAATGCGTTCAATAGCTTTTCTCCTCGCTTTGAAAGCATAACTGTGTTTTTCTCGTTCACGCGAAATGTAATTCTTGTATTCCCTCAAAAGGGTTTCGTACAATTGTTTTCCCTGATCCTCGGCCACAGTGCGAAGCCTGTTACTTATTGTTTCAGATTCGGTAATATCAAGGTTCTCTGTTACATGAGGTGTTTTTACAATGAAGTGATCCCAAATGTGTCGCGCGGTGGGAGCATAGACTTCATTATTGTCAGAAAGGAACAAAGATAATATTCTTTTTCGATTCCACGTTTGACTTTCAACGGAAATGCGCCAAAGCGACCAGTATCCCTGAATTGCACCGGGAAGGTCTGCTATCGAAACCACGGGAATACACTGGCCGGGAGAAAAGCATGGCAGGTTGCCCACAAGGTTTCGCACTTTCTCGTCTTCCAGGGTAAGGTGTTTTGCCGCCGGGTTATTAACGGATTCTTTGATAGAGAAAACAACCTTTTCTAACATCTCTCCGTCAGGCCATGTCAGTGTCCATGATTTCTGCTTTCGTTCCGCTTTTCCTCCATGGGCATTCAGGTAATTAACAGTCATTCTTTCCACCCAATGGGGAAGCGGATGTGTTAGTAGTTGCTGTGCTTCATCGGCCCTGAGATCTCCCGCGTCACCGAGAATCGACGCGCCAGCGTGCGCCTCTTCAGCTTGCTCTTTGAATCTATTCAATTTATTCTCAACGATGTTCTCCACTTTTTCCGGTTCCAGTATCGCTTCCATATAGATATCATCGAAAATGTTCCCGGCCAGGGCGGAATCAAGAACATCACTGGTTTTGTCGACTCCGAATTCTTCGAGTATTACAGCCAGCTTCTGCTCCAGCACCTGTCTCACTCGATGCTCCACGGAGCCCTCAAAAACGAAATTTACTGCTCTTACGACATGTGGCTGTCCGATACGGTCGACACGGCCTATCCTCTGCTCCAGACGCATGGGATTCCATGCGATATCATAGTTGATTACTACATGACAGAATTGAAGATTCAATCCCTCTCCGCCCGCATCAGTTGATATGAGTATGCGAGCATCCCCTGCAAAATCTTCCTGCGCCTGTCTCCGTTCCTCCATGTTCATGGAACCATTCAGGCATACGATTGAAAAACCGCGATCTGACAGGAACTGCTTCAGCATTTCCTGTGTCGGTACGAACTCTGTGAACACCAACACTTTCAGGTCCGGATCGCCTTCTTCCGACTGTAGTTTATATATCCAGTCCAGAAGAGCTTCAGCTTTTACATCAGGGCTGCGCTGTTCGCACCGTGTTGTGGCTTCAAGAAGAATCTTGACTTCCGCGCGCTCGTTCTTGAGTGCCTTGAGGTTCGAGCGCAGAAGCGTTTCTATCTGTTCCTGTCCGTCCAGGTCCGACCATTCATCGTCGGCGTAATCAGGAAACAGGGATAGTTGTTCCTGCGGCAAAGCCAGGGCTTCAAGCCGCCTGTTTAATGTTGTTCTTATCGCACGCGTGCTTGACACCACAAGACGTTGCATGAGTATCATCAGAAAGCCGATGTAACTGCGCTTCTCCCGTACCGCCTGGTTATATCCCTGCCGCACATATTCGGTAACTGCTTCGTAAAGCAACTGCTGATCACCATGCTTCTCTCCCCAGGAAACCGGCGCCAGCTCGGTTTTTCGAGGTTTGAACAATGGTTTGCCATCCGCGTCGATAGCCTGTCTCTTCTCGGTTCTGATCACATACGGCATCACCCGTTCACGGGTCACGCTTTCGGGGTCAGGAAAAGCGTCTGCGTCTACCAGAGAAACCAGTCTGTGAAAAGCATCTGTTTTTCCCTGGTGGGGTGTGGCGGACAGTAGGAGAAGGTAAGGCGCCGCTTCGGAAAGCCCCTGTCCGAACCTGAATCGTGCTACCTGGTCCGTGCTTCCGCCCAGCCGGTGAGCTTCGTCCACAATCACCATGTCCCAGCCCGCGGCAACAAGATCCTCGAATCGTTCTCTGTTGTATTCGTTCACCCGCGCCGTGGACCACCCGCGCCGCCGGTCCATCGGCTTGTATGAGTCCAGCGGCACAACAACCTGGTTGAACATCCGCCACGCGTTTGTATTCTTGCTTTCCTCCGTGCCGTTTCCGTCACCGTTCCGGGAAACATTTGATGCCGCCACCCGGCCCAGCGTTTTCAAATCTTCAGGCAGCACAAGCTGGAAATCCTCTCCGAAATGAAAATTCATTTCCGAGACCCACTGGCTGACCAGCCCCTTGGGCGCAACAACCAATGTGCGCTTCACCATGCCGCGCAGCTTCAGTTCTTTCAGTATCAGCCCGGCTTCAATTGTTTTTCCGAGACCCACTTCATCGGCAAGCAGATAGCGAACCCGTCCGTCCGAAACCGCGCGTGACAATGCTCTGATCTGATGCGGCAGCGGGATCACCGATGATTCTATGGGAGCGAGCAGCACATCGTGCGTCATGGCGTCGGCAACCCGTGCGGCCGCGGCCCGGTATGCTATTTCTTCCGGCGTCCCGGCGCCGGAGTTATCCAGCGGCAACAGGCTCGACGCATGCACGTGCGCCACGATGTTCTTTCCAGGCAGCCATATCCTGCATGTTGTTTCGCCCCACAGCGTGCGTGATTCGATCACGCGGCAAATCTGCCCGTGCGTGGGGCTGTAACACCATTTGTGCGTGGTGATTACGGTCATATTCCTTCTAATCCAAACCCTCGCGCGTCAGCGCCTGGTCGTACCACATCAGCAGCTTGGCGTCTTCCTGCAGCGCGGTCTCGGGAATGCGCTGGGCCACGGCGATAATTGTCCGGTAATCCTTGTTCTGCCAGCAGTGTTTGAACCCAGCGCGCACCGCCTCCAGGCGGATGACTTTCATCTTCTTGCCTCTGGGCACCGGCGCGGGCGGCGCCTCGAATCCCGGCAGCACGGCCTGGGGCGATTCCGGGGCTGCGGGCTTGTATCCGGGAGGCAGGTATTCCCAGAATTCCCTGAGCAGCGCATTCTCTCTCAACTTCTCCAGGTCCCCGGCCTTGCCCGGGTCCGGCACGTACCAGCGGTCCTTTGCCTTGTGCCTCAGTTCCGGTGAGTCCTTTGGCAGCTTGCGCATGTCTTTATATTGTGTGGATAAATAGCTGTGAATCTGGCTCGGCACATCACCCTTGCCGTCGTAGCGCAGAAAATTTTCGCGCAGCATTTCGGAAAGCTCCAGCGGCTTCTCGTGTTTCTGCCAGCCGCCGATTTCCTTAAGAAACTGCGGGTGTATATCCTGAAAAGTCTGTGGTTTCTGTATTAGCAATTGCCTGAGCCATTGTATAGATGACTCCTCATCGGAGACAAAAAGGTTCAATTGACTGACATCTTTTGCAGCAGTCCTTTTTTTGTCATACTCCGAAACTTGATCAGGTAGAAAAAACATACTGTCACGTTCAGGAAATCTTTGAAGTAAACCTTCATAAAAACTTGAAGCAGATATAGGGACTATTACTCCTCTTT
>Ga0366819_10249_pt2 | contig 23570 bp, 23 predicted proteins | sample TotcelFGM3001N15_FD_207091 | JGI IMG/M metagenome (GOLD analysis project Ga0366819, IMG submission 207091) | Enriched cells from coal bed in the Powder River Basin, Montana, United States - Total cells FGM rep3 HSBNCT.FGM.300.1.N15 ... | reverse complement strand
CATTGGAGTGCAGGATACGGAGTTCCCAGGAATCCAGTCGCGGCAGGAACCTGCTCCTGTCACGCGGAACAAGTGAATGCTCGTACAGGTACACAGTTCGAGAAAGAACGATGCGGCCGCCCAGGTAAGCGGCAAATGACCACGTATGCCTGAGCATCGACGTGAGCCCCTCGGTTCTCAGTAGACTGAGAGCACGCCTCACGAGCGCACCGAATTCCCTGAATCGAAACACTGTTCACCTCTGCCTCAATCTGTTGATGGCTATGTCCGGAGAATCGGAATCTCCTTTCACCGTACTGGCCGGTGTGCCACAGTCAGCGACGGACAAGGACCGGACATGGGACTTTCACTCCATTTCTTGAAGCCCAGTATCCGTGTCGCCCGCGCGCGTGCGCACACCCTGGCCTCATAGAACGCCTGTCCACGCTGGGAAGCAAGGTTGCCGACGGAGATAGAATTGCAGCAGACCGTGCATCCCTTTCGGCGCAGCAAGTCCAGTTCTCGCCCGAAGACGTACCGATACAATCCCAGGCCACGGAATCTCGGCGCCGTCCATGCACCTCCCGTTGCCCCCTCTCCATGGTCAAATGCCACATGATACGGCAACGGGTCGAAGGTGCGCTTGGCATTCGCAGAGGTTGCCACCCAGCCGATGTATGCAAACCGCCTGTCCACGAATGCACATACCGCGAACGCCCCTGCTGCCAGCCCGCGCTCCATGAAGCGGACTCGGGCACGAGGATCCTCGTATCCGTCTGCCACGAGCCGTGCGACGTCGTCAAGGGATTCGATTGTACAGACGTCCAGGCGATCAACCGCAGGCCGGAACCGGTTCTCGTCGACGCAGGGAAAGGGATACCGGTAGATGTAGTAGGTGTTCGTATGCACGATTCGTTTCACAAACGTATGAAAGTATCGCAATACGCCTTTGGTCAGCCCCCACAGGCCTTCGTTTCTCAGCAATGCGGCTGCGCTCGAGCGCAGCCCGAACGAGGATGTGCTTGTACGTTCGCTCATCGGCACGGATACTCCCGCCAGCGTGTCCACCTTAAGAAGCGCACAAGGCTCGCCCCAAAGCATGACCTTGGGTTCCACCACCCCTGACCCTTCAGGGATGCCACGTTATCAACCTTCACCGCGTCACGACACACGGACCATCCGTGTTCATGGAGGTACCTCAATCTGACCCCGCAGACGTACGTATAGAGTCCGCGGCCTCGGAAGCGGCGCGAGGTGTACGAGCCTCCCCAGCCCGCCTCACCGTGCTCGAAGTCGACGTGGTACGGCAATCCATCGCAGCACCCGCGCGCCGCGGCCGCCAGCGCCACCCACGCAACATGCGCCAGCTCGTTGTTGACGTACGCGCAGAAGGCGACACCTCCACACCGCAACCAACCCCGTCGAAGCGTGGGGTGAGACACCGGTACTTCGAGACCGCGCGCAGCCACAGCGTTCAGATCCTCTTCGCGCTCAAGCACGACTACCTCGAGTCCGTCGATACCCGGCGCGCACAGTGCGCCGTAGCCGGAATCGGTGTCGAACTGGTAGATGACGTAGCGTTCCACGCAGGCCACGGAGCGCCGCACCTCATTCACGTGTCCTGCCGCACCCGTCACGAGGCCCCGGATACCCTCCTTCCTCAGCAGGTGCGCCGCCCTCGCTCTCAGATAGTTCATGAACCGGCCTGCTCCGGAGGTCGTGGACCGGCTCGCGGGAGCCGCAGGGCCTCAACACTAGTGAACAACGCGCGACAGCGCATCATAGACGTCAACATGTCGTGGTGTAGGAACGCCACGTTCCCTGCCCTTGCGGACCACGTAGCCGAGCATCGTGTCCAGCTCGGTGCGGGCCCCCTTCTCCACGTCGAGCTGCATGGACGTCTTCGTGTCAGGCGGAAAAGCCCCAGCGCGTTCGATGGCCTGCTCAACGATTCCGGCGGGCAAGCCGACGTTGAGATTCGCAGCCAGCGCCTCTACCTCGCCCATCAATCCTTTGAGCAAGCCCTTCAGCTCCGGCGTACCAAGCAGAGTGCCCATGTTGACGCCGTGGAGGCTGGTTACCGCAGAGCTTGCGTCGATGAAGATGAACTTGGTCCACACATCGCGCACGATGTGGTCGCTCAACGTCGCGTCGATGCCTGCCGCCTTCAGCATGTCCTCAATCGGCCGATAGGGCTCATTGTTCCCGTCCAGACTGCCAAAGAAGAGTTTGCGGGTGCCGCCAGTCTGCTGCACTATGCCCGGCCCCTCGATATGAGTCGAGATATAGACGCCGCCATTGAGGATTCTTCCAACCCCAAGTTCCCGCTTCAGTACCTCGTCGTTGTCCACGCCGTTGCCCAGCGGAATCACTACGGTGGAGGGACCCACAGCAGGACGCATAGCACGGGCGACGTCAGCGAGGCTGTACCCCTTGACCGCGAAGATGGCAACGTCGACAACGCCCAGGTCTGCAGCTGAGTCAGTAGCTATCGCCGGTCGGGCCACCAGTTCTCCGTCCCGTGCGAGGAGCTTGAGACCATGGCGCCCGACGGCATCGAGGTGAGCACCGCGGCACACGAACACAACCTCGTGCTCGCTTCCCGCAGGGAACCGGTGAGCCAGCCTGCCGCCGTAGTAGCCACCAACACCGCCGATGCCGACGACTGCAACTCTCATAGGGAACACACCTCCTGGCGCCGAAGTCGCGTTAGTATAGCATCGGTCGCCGGGTGTCCTGGCGGAAACAGAAGCGGGGGCGCCTCATGGCGCCCCCCGTTTCTGTGCGAAGCCGACAGCAGTCACTCTACTCGTAGGAGTTGTACTCAACGATCAGCGTTGGCAGTGCCGACGTGCTCCATCGCACAAGGTCATTGTTGCCATCGTTGTCCGTTGCTCGGTCGTTGAACTGCAATCGTATCTGGAATCTGTCCTGGCCCACTCTATCCTGAAGAGCGTCCTTGAATCCAGTAGTGAGGCCACCTCCCGGGGTGTCCACTTGATCCTGATCACACCAACGTCCCAGGGCGCCTAACGGAGAGCCGGTGAAGTAGTCGCCCCCATCCAGCGTGCCGTAGTTGTGCGCGTAGGCACGAAGACATCCTAGGTCGTTGAAAGGCTGTCCATACGTGCTCTGGCGATCCGAGAGGTCCACAAACACGCTCGTGATGACCGCATCGTCGGGGATATCGGAGATGTCGAAGCTCACGAATCCCTGAATGCCGATGTTGTTGGTGTCATCGCCCACGTAGATGTGGTTCGCCCAGGGAGCGCCGGTGCTACGAACATAGCCGCTTTCGCTCAGCACAGGTTCGATAGTTATGCTGTAGTTCGTAGGCATCAGCAAGTAGCTCTCGATGTTGACTTTGGCGGTCAGTGTCTCATCACCGTCAGTGGCGGTGAGCGTAAACGTGTGCACCTGCTCCCCTGTCACCGTGACACTGAGGGTCCCCTCTTTGGCAACAACGCCGATGATGGGAAGTATCTTCACCTCAGTCGCACCCGTGGTCTTCCACGTCAGCTTCGAGACGCCGCCGGAGACGACTTCCTCGGGGTCCGCGTTGAAGAATACGATATCGAGCACCGGAGCCTGTACCGTCACCGTCAACTGCGCGGTCGCAGTCGAGCCTCCTCCAGTCGCGGTGAGCTTGTAGGTCGTGGTGGCTGCCGGAGTGACAGTCACCGAGGCGACTGGCGATACGGTGCCGATTCCCTGGTCAATGGACACTGTTGTCGCATTTGAGACATTCCAGGCGAGGGTGACGCTATCACCCGCCGGGATAGTCAGGAGCGACGCTGTGAAGGAATTGACCTTCGCCGGCGTGGTCACCGCGGGCAACACTTTCACGTTACCACGGACCTCGGCCGACCAGGTATCGTTGTTGTCCTGGACCATGAAGTAGATGGCGTGGTCGCCAACCGAGAGCGACGTTGTCACGAATTCGGCACTCGCGCCAATCTGTCCATCCCGTTCGGAACGCCAGCGGTAGGCAACCACCTGGCCATCGACGTCCGTGCCGTGGCCGGAGAGCCTGACCTCCTGGCCTTGATTCACTTCGGTCGGAGTGATGGCGTTTATGTAGGCCTTCGGGGGCTGATTGGACTGTGGCAGGATGTACTCACATCCCGGCACAAGCGCCAGAACACCAAGCAGTAGAGCACCAAGTACAAGCATTACCCTCTTCATTTCCTAACCCTCCCACACCAGACACTTGCAAACTCATTATAGCGCACATGTCTGTGTACCATCGAAACGCATACCGCTGGTCGCCGGTTTATGCCTGCCTCAAGTGAATCGTGCGAGCGATGCGCAGATTTGCAGCGCAGAGCCGGGTAGGCTAGCATCGCCTCGCCACGGTATCCCCCACAGGGAGGATTCACGCATGGACAGCCGAATCTTCTCAGCGTCGCCCTGCGGTCGAGTAGTGCGCACCCGCACGGGCTACGATGCGTTCGTGCCCAACGCGCTTCCGCCGGCCATCTGCTGGAGCGACGGAGTTGTCGCCGCAGTAGAGAGGACAAGCCTCGTGCTGGGCCGGCTGGCCGGCTCTCTCAAGGGCGAGTCGCGCATCCATGTGCCGCTGCTACTCGTCCGTGACGCCGTCGGCGCCGTACGCTCAGAGGGCAGAACTATCTCGACGACCGCGTACTTCGAAGCATCGGCAACCGGCGAGACCAACAGCGCCACCATGGAACTGGTCCGCAACTACGTGGCCACATTCGAGTACGCAAGCCACCGGCTGGAGGAATTGCCACTGAGCCTGAGGCTTCTGAGGGAACTGCATTTCGCGCTTCTTGACGGAATTGCAGACCCGCGCAGCACGCCGGGCGAGTTCCGCAGAACACAGAACTGGCTTGGTCAACCCGGCTGCTCACTGGCCACGGCGACGTTCGTGCCGCCCCCCGCGGCTGAGATGCGCGAACTGCTGCACAACTGGGAGCGCTTCCTTCACGAGAGCGGCGGACTCCCGGCTCTTGTCCGGCTGGCGCTGGCCCACTGCCAGTATCTCATCCTGCACCCGTTCCTCGACATGAACGTCCTCACTGGGTCTGTCTTGGCCCCGCTGTTACTGCAGCACCTGGGAGTTACGGACAGACAGCTTCCGGTGTTCGGCTGCTGGCTCGAACGTTACGCCGGGTCACTACAATCGCGGATGCTCGACGTATGTGCCCACGGAACTTGGGAAGAGTGGCTCACCTGGTACCTGCACGGCGTCGCCGACGCCGCCCGGGAGACACTGGACTGCGTAGTACGCCTGCGCACGATGCGCGTTGAACAGGTCGCACGCATGGAGGCGCTGCAGGGGCGTGACTCTGCGCGACGCGTTCTGGACCTGCTGCACGGGCAGCCGTCGGTGACCCCCGAATGGGTGTCAGAACAGGGCAACCTGACGCCCGTTGAGTCAGTCGAGGCCCTCGCACAGATAGAGTCAGCCGGGCTGGCGGCGCACTCGGTCTCCACACGAGGCGACATCTATGTCGCGACCGACATCATCGCGGCTCTCGAAACGCCACCTCTTGGAGGCAGCGGCTACGCCCTGCCCTTCTGACGTTGTCGCTCCAGCGCGACACAGTACACGCCTTCTCCGGCTCGCACCGGGCCAAAGCACAGGTTGCACGAGATGCAGGTCGACTTGCGAGTGTCACCTTCGTGCCAGCGCTTCACGAGGTTCGGTTCCCGTATGAGTGGGCGGCTGAGAGCAACGTAGTCCGCAAGTCCCGACGTCACCACGTGCTCGGCAACTTTCAGGTTTCGTACACCGCCAACGAGGATGAGCGGGGTCTTGACCTCGCGCCTGTAGCGCTCCGCTGCCTCTTTGAAGTAGATCTCCTGCTCCCTGGGAACCGTGCCTTCGGGTCGCGAGCAGAAGAACTTCGGATCGCTGAAATGCGTCCCCCCGCTGACTTCAATAGCGTCGATGCCTGCCTGCTCAAGCATGCGGCAATAGGGAACAAATTCGTCAAGGCGAAAGCCGTTGTCCAGGTAGTCGTCCGAATTGGTCTTGATCAGAACAGGGTAGCTGCGGCCAACCGCCGCACGCACCGCGCGAAGCACCTCCAGAGGAAACCGTGCGCGGTTCTCCAGGGAGCCACCGTACTCATCCGTGCGCCTGTTGAAATGGGGAGACAGGAACTGGGAGAGCAAGTAGGAGTGCGCGCCATGCAACTGCACCCCATCACAGCCGGCCTGCCTGGTGCGAACCGCCGCGGCGGCGAAGTCCGCTACCGTCTGAGCGATATCGTCCTTCGTCATCGCCCGGCACGGCACGTCGGTGAGCTTCATGTCTGAAGGGCCAAGGGCATAGCCGCTGTCCGAAGGCACGTACACGTTTCCACCCGCGTGAGCCAACTGCAGTACGAGGCGAGCCCCATGACGATGCACCACCTCCGCCATGCGGGCTAGTCCTGGCAAGGTGACATCGGAGTGCACGCCCGCCTGTCCAGGCCGAGACTTGCCCTGGTCGCTGATGTACACATAGCCTGGAATCAACAGACCGATTTCTCCCTCTGCAACCTGCTCCTGCCACCGGATGAGCCGCTCATTGGCGCAGCCGTCATCGAGGTTGGCCATACCCTCATTGGTAGCCGAGTGGACGAATCGATTCCTCAGCACCATTCCATTCAGAACCGTGGTTTCGAACAAATCCGGCATCGTGTTCCTCCTGAGCACACTACTATAGCCAATCGCTCTAGCCACTGCCAGCCATCCGCAGCCTGCGGTCGTGCGGGGGCAGGAACAGAGCGTTCTTGTGACAGTCGTGGATTTTCGGCTAGAATGCGGTTGTAGTGGTCGTCCCCTGACTCGTTGCCAAGGATAACATGGGCATCGCCCGTACCAAGACATCCCCAGGAGACCTTGCCGGCATGGCCTTCGCCATGGCGTTGTTCTCGCTCATCATAGTGACGCCGACCGGGAATGTGGAGGCGACGCCGGCGACGCCGGTAATCGACCTGGTGGTCGCCTCGCGCGGCACGGTGTTCACCTCGGAGTCGTCAGAGGTCTTCTGTGTCGCCCATCACGACGACGGTATGCCGCTGACCTATATCTGGTCTTCCGCCGCCGGAATGCTGATACCATCAGTAGACTCAGCGGTCTGGTTCGCCCCGGAGGAACCCGGGACCTACGCGATTGCTGTCGAGGTTAGTGACGACGCGGGCGCTTCCTCGAACAACAGCGTCATCATAACTGTGGTACAGAACGAGCCTCCAATCGTGATGTCGGTGACTGCCGAGCCGGCACTGCTGTCGCCGGGCGAATCGGCCACACTGTTCTGTGAGGCAAAGGATATCGAGGGGCACGCCATCGAGTACGAATGGGTAGCCCCACCGGGCATCATCAGCGGGACGGGACCGAGAGTGACCTGGACAGCTCCCGCGCGACCGGGTCAGCACTATGTTCCGGTGAGAGTGACCGACGAGATGGGGGCGAGTCGCACGAGAAACGTCATGATTTCCGTCCGCTGTCCCGAGCCGCCCGTCATCCAGGAGTTGCTGGTGTGGCCCGTTCTCCCTGACTACAGCAAGTTCGACGCACATGGGGACTACAGGCTGCTGCGCGGCAGCCTGACGAAGTGCGAACTGCAATGCGTCGCACTTGTATCATACGGCGACCTGACGTACGAATGGTCCTGCACCGAAGGCACGATTGAAGGCGAGGGGGCCATCGTGCTCTTCACCCCTCCAGACGCGACGACCGGGGTGTACGTCACCGCGAAGGTCATCGACTCCTGCGGCAAGTCAGCCGTGAAAGAACTGTTCTTCCGTATCTACCAGGGTGATGAGTATCCCACAGCGGCCGAATCGCTTCCCGGCTGCATGCGGTGCCTCTACGGCTACTGAGAGCCGGGGTTGACGGCAGGATACCGTTACGGTAGCGTGGTAGTGCGTCAGAATTTCACAAAGCACAGGAGGAGGTGACCGGATGTTTGGCAAGATTCTGGTCTGTCTTGACGGCTCAAGCCTCTCGGAGCAGATAGTGCCCTATGCCACCGAGGTTGCACGGCGTTTCGGCTCCCGGGTGGTGCTACTCCAGGTCCTGCAGATTCCCTCATCGCTGGCCGCCGCCTCGGCACAGGGTGCGGAGAACGTGATTGAAGAGGAGCTGCGGCGCCTGTCCTACGAAGCGCATCAGTACCTCGAAGGGATCGCCACGCAGATGAAGGACAAAGGCGTGACTGCGGAGGTGTCGGTCATCGAAGGGACGCCGGGCGATGCCATCGTGGAATACGCGAGCCAGAGTGGGATTGAACTCATCGTCGTGGCGACCCATGGGCGCAAGAACATCGGCCGTCTCGTGTTCGGCAGTGTGGCCGACCACGTCATGAGGCACACATTCATACCCGTATTGTCCGTGAAACCGGAGGAAGTCAAAGAGTAACCCTCCTTCCGCACCGTGCGATTGGCGAGGACCAGGCAAGAGGAGTGGCATGGAAGAAGAGAAGACAGCAGATGAAAAGAGAACTGGTGAACCGAAGCCCGGGGAGAGCCTGAGGCAGATGTTCATCGCGTTGGGCGATGCCTTCAGTGAAGTGTTCAACGACCCCGAATTGAAGGCGAAAGCAAAGGAATTGGGAGACGCCGCAAGCCAGTCGGCATCGCGGCTCGGAAGCCGCTTCAAGGACGATGATGTCAAGCAGCGATTCCGGCAGGCAGGCGATGCCGCTGAGACGTTTGGCAAGAGCGTCGCCGAGTATTTCAAATCCGATCGAAAGGCATAGACAACCTTCGGTGCCATGCCGTATGGCCGTGGCTGCATCGCGAGAGGGCGCGCCGGGCGCGCCCTCTCCCCGTTTCGGGCGCCGCCACGGTATAATGTGTGCCGCCCGCAGTTGCACGCCGCACGTGTCTCTGCCGGACAATGCATCGCGGAGGAGTTATGTTCAACACATTTCCATTCAGGACCGCCAAGAAGATACTGTTCGGCACGGGCACGATTGAGCAGGTAGGAACCGAACTGCGAGCCGCGGGAGCGACCAACGCGGTCATCGTCACAGACAAGACGATAGCGGCAGCGGGCTGGGCCGAGAAGGTGCAGAGCGCGCTGGGTTCGGCGGGCGTACTGTCGGTTGTCTGGGATGGCGCCGAGTCGGAGCCGTCAGTCGAAGTCGGCGAGAGAGCCATCGATTTCACCCGGGCCGGGGGATTCGATGGCGTGGTCGGCATGGGAGGCGGCAGCGCCATGGACATCGCCAAAGGAGCGGCCGTCAGCCTCACGAACGAGGGCCACATCATGCGGTGGATCAAGGAGGGCTTCAAGCGGCCGCTCGCCCCTCTCGCCCTGTGCCCCACCACCGCCGGCACCGGCAGCGAGGTGTCGGATACCGCGGTGTTTGCGACTCCTGAGCTGAAGGTCGGGCTGGTGAGCTCGATGCTGTATCCGGATGTGGCCATCGTCGACCCCGGTCTGACGGTATCGATGCCCGGTCCTGTAACGGCAAACACCGGCATCGACGCGCTATGTCACGCCATCGAGGGCTTCCACTCGGTACAGGCGAACCCGCTGACAGACGCAATCGCCCTCGAGTCCATGCGCCTGGTCAACAAGTACCTGAGGCGTGCCTACTGCAAAGGCAGTGATATGGAGGCGCGTGAGGGAATGGCGCTGGCATCGCTGCTCGCCGGCATCGTGATGGGCAATGCCGACACCACCATCGGTCACGCGTGCGGATACGCCTATGTGTATCCTGCCACGAAGCTGCACCTGCCTCACGGCTTCGCTATCGCCATCACATTCCCGCACGTGATGGAGTACAACGCTCTGGCGCAGTTCGAGAAGCACGCCATGATTGCGGATGTGCTCGGCGAAGATGTCGAAGGGATACCGTTGCGTGAAGCCGCGTATCTGGCCCCGGTTGCGTTCAAGACTCTGCTGCAGGACCTCGGTCTGCCCACGTCGCTCCAGGAGGTGGGCGTCGACAAGGGCATGATTCCGATGATTGCGAACAACGTGCTCAAGAGTCCGAACCACTGCAGACGTAATCCGCGCGAGGTAACCGAGAAGGGGATGATAGAGCTATTCACCCACGCGTACGAGGGCGTCCTGGCCTGCGAGATGTAGACGGTTCAACTGCTGAGAGGGTCGCGCTCAGGATCTACTCGCCCTGACCGCGACCCTCTTTCCTGGCCTCCGCTCGCAGTTCTGTGTACTTGCGATAGTTGCCCCTGACCAGGTGAGCGGGGTACTTCGCCCGGTTCTTCTCCATCTTCCGGCTGACCGTCTCCGCCACGTCGAACCCCGCCACCGAGGAGAGGTTCAGACACAGGATGATGATGTCGGCGAGCTCCTCGCCCACACGCCGCCGCTTATCTGGATCCTGCAGTAGCGCGGGAACCTCGTGCTCCCTGACCCACTCGAACAGCTCCAACAGCTCACCGGCCTCTACATTGATGGCGAGAGCAACGTCCTTCGCATTGTGGTACTTGCCCCAGTCACGCTCATCGACGAACTCCTGGACAAGTCGCTTGAGGTCGCCGGTGGTCGTCGTGTTGTCCGACAGTGGTACTGCATCTGGCATGTGGAAGCCTCCCTCCTGAGTATCGGGACACGTGTGCCGCTCAGACTGCGGCCCGGCTCAGGCTAGAACGAATCGAAAGCGCTGTCAATGGCCGCGCATCGGGGTCCGTCCACAGCGGCCGTGTCGCGACGGCACGGGCCGTTCGCCTCCCGGCTTTAGTGGAGAAATCGCGTCCGCGGTCACATTGAGCGTGCCGTCTCTCTTCTGCAACGTACCCTCCACCACCAGTACGGGATTGAAGATGCACACCTGCCGGTATCGCTCATACACGTCCGGCCGGATAACCACGTTTATCATGCCTTCCTCATCCTCCATGGTGATGAAGGCAAAGCCCTTCGCAGTTGGGGGGCGCTGCTTCATTATCACGTAGCCGGCAACTCTCACCGCCTCGCCGTCGCGCCGACCCTCAAGCTCCGAACTACGCACCAGCGCCTGTCCCTGCAACTCCTGTCTGAGAACCTGCATCGGGTGATAGGTTGTAGACATCTCCTGTACTGAGTAGTCGCACCTCATTTCTTCCAGCGGGCTCATCTCCGCAAGCGTCACCGTGCTGCCGGGGGTATCCAGCAGAAGCTCTCCCGGACTGCGTTTTGCCGCGATGCCCAGCCTCCACAACAGCTCCCTGCGTGCGCTGCCGCAGAAATCGAAGGCGCCCGCGAGCACAAGGTTCTCCACCGCGCCATCCGTGAGGCCGGTACGAAGGCAGAAATCCTCGAGCGACCGGTACTCACCCCGCTTGCGCTCATCGAGTATCCGTTCGAGCGTCCGCCCTCCCATTTCCTTGACGTACTGGAGTCCCAGACGGATACCTCCCGTCTCGATGCGGCAAGCCGCATCGCTCCGGTTCACATCGACCGGCAGCACCGCGACTCCGTGCCGCTGCGCATCGTGTACCACCACCTCCGGACGATAGAACCCCATCGGTTGGTGATTCAGCAGGGCGCAGTAGAACTCAACGGGGTAGTAGCGCTTGAGCCAGGCGGACTGATAGCAGATGAGGGCAAATCCGGCGGCATGGCTCTTGCAGAAACCATACTGGGCGAAGCCCTGCAGCGAGGCGAATACGCGGTCCGCACTGGCAGCATCAACGCCTCGCGCGAGAGCACCCTGCATGAAGCGGTCACGCAGTCGTTCGATAGCCTCGACCGAGCGCTTTCGACTCATCGCCCGACGCAGCTCATCCGCCTCGCCCGGACTGAAACCGGCGACTGCGACGGCGGCCTGGATGACCTGCTCTTGAAAGAGGATGACCCCGAGAGTCTCTTCGAGTATCGGCGCCAGCGCCGGGTGGAGATACGTCACTCTCTCACGGCCGTTTCGCCTTCTTATGTACGGATGCACCATGTTGCCCTGGATGGGGCCAGGACGCACGATGGAGACCTCCACGGTGAGATCGTCGATGGAGCGTGGCCGCGTGCGCGGCAGCGTCTGCATCTGGGCACGGCTCTCGATCTGGAAGACGCCGATGGTGTCGCAGTTGCATATCATGTCGTACACGGAAGCGTCGTCCTGAGGCAGCGCATCGAGGTCCAGCACCACGCCATGCCCCTGCTCCACGAGCACGCGGGCCTCGTCCAGGAGAGAGAGCATCCTGAGTCCCAGGAGGTCTATCTTAATCAGCCCGGCATCGGCAATGCTGTCCTTATCCCACTGGCAGACAACCCGCCCGGGCATAGCGGCCCGCTCGAGCGGCACGATCTCGCCCAGGGGACAGGAGGAGATGAGAACGCCACCGTTGTGGATGGAGAGATGCCGCGGCAGGTCCTCGAGTTGCCTGCAGATAGCGAGATACTCCTGGAACGTGACCCGGCTGAAGTACGGGGCGAACTCCTCGATGCCGGCGAGTTCCTTGCCCACATCACGCGGGCCGTAGCCATACCAGGAAACCGACTTCGCCAGCCGGTCGGTCACCTGCACCGGCATCCCGAGGACCTTGCCCACCTCACGGAGCGCATTGCGCGCCTGGAATGTTATGTAAGTACACACCATGGCGGTGTGCTCCCTGCCATACTTTCCGTACACGTACTGGATGAGTTCCTCCCGGTGTGCGGTGGACACGTCGATATCGATATCGGGGATGGAGGACATCTCCTCATTCAGAAAGCGCCCCAGGAAAAGCCGGTTCCTGATGGGGTCGACCTTCGTGATGCCCAGCACGTAGGCGACGATGGAGTTCGCCGCGGAGCCTCGCCCCTGGGCCGGGATGCCATGCTGCTTCGCGTGCTCCATGATGTCCCAGACGATGAGGAAGTAGCCCGACAAACCGAGCCTGTCGATCAGGTCGAGCTCATACGCCACCCTCGACTCCACCTCTCCCGTCACCTCGCTATACCTCTCGCGCACCTTTCCGCGGCACACGCGCTCCAGATAGCCCTTCGCGGACTCGCCTTCAGGCAGCGGGAACTCCGGGAAGCGGTAGCTGGAGAACTCAAGAGCGACATTGCATCGCCCGGCCAGCTCAGCGGTCGCGTACACCGCGTCGGGATACTCGCGAAACAGCGCCAACATCTCTTCGTGCGACTTCAGGTAAAACTCGGCGTTCAACTTCAACTCCGTGCACTCATCGAGCGTACTGCGATGCCGGATGCAGGTCAGTACGTCGTGCAGCCGGTGCTCTTCCTTCCTCGCGTAGTGCACGTCATTGGTGGCCACATAGCCTACGCCGCACTCCCGGGCCAGCGACACGAGTTCCGCACAGCGTGAGGCATCATCCGGGTACATTGATTGCTGCAGTTCGACAAAGAACCGGTCCCTGCCGAAGATATCGATGTAGCGACCGGCGGCGGCAAGGGCGCGCCCACGCTGCCCAGAGCGCACGAGCCGCGACAGCTCCCCCTCCCCGCAACCGGAGAGGCACGCCAGTCCACTGGAGCGATTCGCCAGCATATCCCACGTCAACACCGGGCTACCCTTCTCGCCGGCAAGCTGCGCCGCCGTAATGACGCGGCACAGGTTCGCGTATCCCGTCGCATCCATCGCCAGAAGCGTGACGTGGGAACCGCCGTCCAGTGTGAGTTCCGCTCCGATGAGCGGTTTGACCCCCTCACGCTCACAGGCACGTGCGAACCGCACCGCGCCGTACAGTCCATCGTGGTCGGTAAGCGCAAGCGCAGGCATCTCAAGCTCGGCGGCGCGCCGCGCCAACGCCTCGGGCAATGATGCTCCGTCAAGCAGCGAGAACGCCGAATGGCAGTGCAGTTCCACGTATGTCTTCATGTTTCACGTCCCGTGATGCGTAGCCGGCGCCTAGTCGTACACGCGCTGAAGTTGCCAGCAGCCCGAAGCGCTCTCTCTGAATACCTCACAGACAACGCCGCCATCCAGCCTCACGCGGAAGTAGTCCCGCTCCACCGGACGCTTCCACCACTCCTGGTGTATCCGCCAGCGGGACAGGATATCCTCGACCCTTCGCCACGTTCCTTCGTGGAGGATGGCAAGCGGTTCACGGCTCTCCGACTCGGTGACCTGCAGCCCGGAAGGCTGCCATGCGAGCTTGTTCATCGTTTCTCCGGGTCGCACGGCACGAAGGAGAAGCGCTCCTCGGGCAGCCTGCCGCCACGGCGCGCGACCACCTTCTTCACCACATCCCGCCCATAACGCTGCTGCAGCACGCCAACAGCCTCATTGAACTGCGCAGTCGCCCGGCGGGGGCCATCGAGAAAAGAGGACTGCGTTCCCGGGGCGGAACAGAGGTCGGAGGCCGTCAGCCGCAACTCCTCCACGGAGATCGCTCCCGCCAGCCACTCGATACAGGGCATGAGGCGGCGCCATAAAACCTCCGGAGACGAAGACGGCTCCTTGAGGTGCAGGTCCTCCTGCTTCACTTCGCCGCCCTCCAGGATGAACGTCAGCGCAAGGCAACCACAGCACTGCCATTGAGCCTGCAATCCGCGGCACAGCGCTTCCAGAAGGCCGCGGGTTGCCTCCAGCAACTCACCACCATGCCCGACCGGCGCATCGAAGCACCTCGTGCGCACTATCTCTCTCACCCCCTTCCACTGCTCCACATCCCTGTTGTCCTCACCACGGACAATCTCGAGAAGCGCCTGTCCCTCCTTTCCGAACTGCGCTTCGAGTGCGCCGGCCGGCAGATGCAGGAGTTCACCCGCACGTGCGATGCCGAAGAGCTGAAGTTTGCGCACCACAGCGGCGGAGAGAGACAGCCGCCCAACCGGCAGGTCACGGAGAAACGCCCGCTCCTCACCGTCCTCGAATGCCAGCACTTGCGAGGGCCCAGCATCCTCAGAGGCGATCCGGGCAGCGAACCGGGATGAGGCGATGCCACATGATGACTGGAAGCCGGGCTGCCACTCGATAGCTGTCATGACATCCACAACGAACCGCCTACCGTCGCGCTCGTACCGCAGGCCAAGCATGATATGCGCCGGCGGCTCCGGCTCCACGAGCGGGCAGAGTTGCGCCACCTCTAAGAGCACAGATGAAAAGACTTCCCGGTACTTCTCTTCCCTGTACGGAAGGAACGTGCCGGCGGGGCAGAGCTGGTACGCCTGCCGCAGCAGCATGTCGGGCGTCACGCCGAATGCGGCGGCCTCCCCGGAGACCTCTCGCACGCGGCCTGTCTCGTGGTGGTAGCCGCCGATGATGACCGGCTTGCCGCAGAGCGCGGGGTCAATTCGCCGTTCAACCTGGACGGCGAATCCGGACAGGTACAGACATGCGATTCTCATCCGTGCCGGCTCCAGTGCGATATTCAGCGGGCATATTTCCGGATGACCGCCACCACCCTTCCCTGTATCGCCACGTTATCCGGGTCCACGTAGAGAGGCTCCATCTGCCGGTTGGCAGGCTGCAGCCGGATGTGTCCCTTCTCGCGGTAGATGCGCTTGAGCGTGACCTCGTGCTCGTCCTTCAACCACACCGCCACCATGTCGCCATCCACGGCGGTCTGCGCCGCTTCCATGACAACGATGTCTCCATCCATCACGCAGGCATCGATCATGGACCTGCCTCGCACCTTGAGGGCGAACAGATACTCGCCATCGCCCACAAGCTCACGGCTGAGGTCCAGCATCTCCTCAGCGCTCTCGACCCAGTTGCCGGACTCAGGCACGGGGATAGGGGCGCCTGCGGCAATCACGCCGAGCAGCGGCACCTCGACATTGGCTTTCTGTACAATCTGGATGCTGCGAAACACCCCGGGGGCTCGTCGCACCACGCCTTCGCGTTCAAGCACGTTCAGATGGTACTGGGCGAGGTTCGGCGAACTCAGGCCACAGCCTGTAACGATGTCGCCTACCGAAGGAGAGTAACCCTTTTCAGCCATGAACGACCGGATGAACTGCAGCACCCTGTCGCGCGTTTTGTTCGTACCGCCTCTGACCATGGCACTCCCTCCCACATGTAGTTGTATATATATACAACTATGGTGACAAAGTGTCAATAGGAGAAGATCGAAAAGGCGCTGAACGATGGGAGACTACAACTCCTCCTCGGGCCTACGGCAACCGAACAAGGAGACACGCAGAAGAGATTCTGGAGGGCATGCGTTAGTTCACGTCGTCCAGGGTGCGGGAAAGGAAGCGCTCGAACCGGCCCTCCGCATCGGCAGCAGCGGGCAACGCGGCGGCGTAGACGAGTCTGCGACCCTCACGCCTGGACCTGACCAGGCCGCCCGTCTGCAGTATGCCAAGGTGGTACGAGACTGTTTGACGAGGCACGCGCAGCGTCTGCTGTAACTCCGCTGCACTCATGTCGCGCCCGCGAAGCAGCTTCAGCACACGCAACCGCGTATCCGCGGAAAGCGCCCTTACAACCTTGACGACATCTTCCATACGTACTTGATTAACGGAGTCGCCGCCCTGCGGTAAACGCTCCCGCACACATGCTAACGCAGGCTTCAGCACACGTCAATCGTGCAACGCGGAAATCCGCGCATTATGCCACACAAACGTCTCAGCGAATGCTAGCATATGCATGTTGCGCACGAAGTGCAGAGGCGCGGTGCAGCGGATTCCACCACGCACGGAGAACAACACGAAGGAGATACGATGAACAAGGTCGCCTACGCGCTCATCGGCATCGGAGCACTGGTGCTGGTCATCTGGGGGGTCAAGGAGTTCTTCACGGATCCTGGCGTCGACCCGCTCATCCGCATTGCTGTGGCGGCCGTGGCGCTAGGGCTGCTTATCCTCATAGGGGTCGTAGCGCGCGACCGCATCCGGGCATCCAAGAGCGACAAGTTCAAGGGAGTGCAACGATGATTATCACGACAACGGACGCCATTGCTGGCAAGAAGGTGGTGCGCACCATCGGCTGGGTCAAGGGCAACACGATTCGCGCCCGGCACCTCGGCAAGGATATTGTGGCCATGATGCGGGGAATCGTGGGTGGCGAAATCATCGAGTACACCAAGATGATGGCCGAGGCGCGTGAAGAAGCCATCGCCCGACTCATCGAGGACGCCGAAGCACAGGGCGCCAACGCCGTCGTCGGTCTGCGTTTCAGCACGTCGCTCGTGATGCAGAACGCGTCTGAGATACTCGCCTACGGCACGGCAGTCGTGGTGGAGTAGCCCGCTACCCGGGCTGCAACGTCTTCCACGCGTGGCCCCCGGTAGCTCTGCATGAGGCGCCGCACGTCGATTGACGAACCCCTTCCAGCCGCTTTTCCAATCGTCCGGACGTGCACCGCCTGCCCTCACTGAATCCGATTTGCACGGCGCATCGTCACGGAGTACGCTTGCATCCGTCAATCGCCAGTACCTCGGTAAGTAGTCAATTGTCAAAGGCAATCAGAGTCGCCCTCGATGCTGCGGGCGGCGACAACGCGCCGGCGGATACGGTAAAGGGAGCACTGAAGGCGGCTCGAAAGAGCAACGCCGAGATACTGCTTGTCGGACCTCCCGAACTGCTCGAACCCGAGATACACAAATGCGGCGGACTGCCCGCGAACGCACGAGTGGTCCCGTCCGACGCGGCCCTCATAGAGGGGGAGCCGCCAACACATGCGCTGCGACGCAAGGCGTCGTGCTCTGTCGCCGTTGCGGCGAAGCTTGTGAGAGACGGCGAAGCCGACGCCATGGTGAGCGCGGGCTCCACAGGGGCTGCCTCCGTAAGCGCCATTTACTACATGGGCATGCTCCCGGGCATCGGCCGGCCTGCGGTGTGCGTCCCGCTGGTGGGACTCGCGCCGCACACGGTGCTCATCGATGGCGGAGCGAACGTGGACTGCAAGCCACAGCACATGCTGTCCTTCGGCGCCATCGGCACGGTGTATGCGCGTCGCATGCTGGGCGTCGCGGAGCCAACCGTGGCCCTGCTGAGCACCGGCACAGAACAGGGAAAGGGCCCGAAGACGCTGCAGGAGACCTACACTCTGCTGGGCCAGAGCGGCCTCAACTTCATCGGCAACATCGAGGGCTATGACGTACTGACAGGCAAGGCGAATGTCATCGTCTGCGACGGCATCGTGGGCAACATCGTGATGAAGCTCTATGAGAGCCTGGGGCCTTGCTTCACGCGGTGGATCACCGGACGGCTCAACGGGACACCTCTCTTTGGCCCGGGCCGGCGGGTGTTGTGCCAGATGGCGAGGTTCACGCGGCTGACGCGCGCTGAGAGCGCCGGAGGCGGCCTGCTCTGGGGAGTGAACGGCGTGGTGCAGATAATGCACGGCAACAGCACCGCCCCCCACTACGAGCGAGCCATCGGGCGAGCCGCAAAGGCAGCCGAGGCGGACGTGGTCGGAGAGTTGCGAGAAGAATTCGCCGCCGTCGAGGAGCGCTGCCGCGCGTTCCTTGACTCCACGCCACTCACACCACACGACGGACCGGCGCCGTTCGCCATCTCCATCTAGCGACACACGTCACGACATGTTGAGCTTGTAGATGGTCTCGAACGAGTTGAACAGGTCGAGATACTGCTCGAGGTAACGGCTGAGCAGGAACTTCTGCCGCACCGTCTCCCTTGCCTTCACTCCCATCTCATGCGCCAAGTCATGGTGCTTAACCAGGTCGATGATCCGCGCGGAGGCCTCCTCGACAGACGAAACCAGGAAGCCGTTCACTCCATCCTCTATCTGCAGTTTGATTCCGCCCACGTTGCCGCCAATCACCGGCGTGCCCTTCCACATGGCCTCTGAAACGGTGAGGCCGAAGCCCTCGCGCAGGGATTTCTGCAGCACGACGGCCGCCTTGCGCTGCAGGGCATTCACCAGCGCCCCGTCTTGCTGACTCATGATGAGTATCTCATCGGTCTGCTGGCTGAGGAGCGACTCGTAGACCTCGGGGCCTTCCGGGTCGTCGGTGGCCACGTTGCCAAGCAGGATAAGCCGGCACGGGACCTCCTGCCGGGCCAGGTTGAACGCGTCGATGACGCCCTGCGGGTCCTTCCACCGGTCGAATCGCGATATCTGTACCACCAGGGGCAGATCGGACGGGATACCGTAGTGCTCCAGCCGCTCCTCGCACTCCGCGTCTGTCATCTCGGCGTTCACCGTCGAGAACGGGTCGATGGCGGGCATGAAGAACACCTGCGGCGTCTTGAGCGGCTGCGCGTACTCCTTGCTGCTCATGATGACGGCGTCGTACCGCTCGATGAACTGCGTCAGGTAGTCCCACAGCTCGCGGTGGGGGTCCTGCAGGTCGATGTGGCAGCGCCATATCCACGGACCTGTCTTCCGGTAGTGAGTGATGAGCGGCAAGGGCTGAGGATCGTGGACGACGACGATGTCGTGTGTCAGGTGATTGAGTATTGCGTTCTCGTAGTTGACTTCCTCGAATATCTCCTGTTTGCGCGGGCTCCAATTGATGTCGCCGCTCTGCAGCGCGTTATGCATCTTCTTGGTCACGCTGAAGAATTCCGGTGGACCGTGAATCGTGCGCCATCCGGTCTCGATGCCGAGGCTGTTCATCAGTATCGTGAGCGAGCCAAGAAGCATCGACACGCCACCGCCGTAGTACGTGGAGTTGACGTTGACCACCCGGCGGTCGTGCAGCGGCTTGGCCTTGCTCTTGATACGCGCCACCGCCTCGGCGCCAATATGTTTCTCGTAGTCTTCAATGGTTACAATGTCCCGTTGTTCCACCGTGCCTGTCTCCTTTCGTTATGCCCGCCTCTCCTCCAACGCCACACCACGCATGAAGCGGGCAGTCTCTTCGGGAACGCTGGTGTTGATGTGTATGCCCGAGCCGATCTCGAAACCGGCCACCGCCGTGAGACGGGGATAGATGCGCAGATGCCAGCAGAGGTGCGGCTCGTTCTCATCCCCCCGCGCCGATGTATGGAGCACATGATTGAAGTCAGGGTTATTGAGGCCGGTGTACAGCCGGAGCAAGGCGTTGCGCAGTGCAATTCCGAACCGGCGCAGTTCGCCTTCCGGCACGCGGGCAAAGGATGCCGCGGGCTTCTTTGGCACTATCCATGTTTCAAAAGGGCGCCGAGAGGCATACGGGTGCATTTCGACGAACGACTCGCTTTCGTGCACCACGCGGATTTTGCGTTCCATCTCAAACTCAACCATATCCTGGTAGAGGTTGCGACCGCGCTCGTCATAGTGCTGGGTCGCCACGTCGTACTGATGCCGCAGATGCCATGGCACCACCGGCGCGCCGACTATCTGGGAGTGCGGGTGCTCCAAAGAGGTCCCGGCGGATAGCCCGTGGTTCTTGAAGATGATGACCTGGCGCACGTACTCGCGGGTGTACATCTCGCGCAGACGGTCGCGATACGCCCGTACCATGTCGTAGATCTCGTCGTCCTCCATGTGCGCGAGAAGGCGATTGTGCGCAGCCGACTCGACCACCACCTCGTGCAGGCCGACTCCCTTGACGCTGAGAGCGAGGGGATGGTCCTCGAATCTCTCGGCGGCGCCATCCGGCTGGACGGCGGGGAACTTGTTCTCGAAGACACGCACCCGCCACAATCCGGTGGCTGGGTCCGGATACGTCGCACTCTCGCCGGTGGTCTGCTCCTCGTTGCCGGGACAGAACGGACAGTCCGCAACATGCGCTTCAGGCAGCGGGTGAGATGCGCGGGAGACGAGGTCGCGCGGTCGTTTGGCGCGCTCCGTCGCTATGATGACCCACTCACGGGTCGTGGGATCCAGCCGCAGTTCCGACATACTCCCCCTCCCCCGGCGCGTCCTCGCGCGGGATACGCCGCCGGGGACACCTTACCTGACGGCGGGCGGGCGACGCAACTATGTACAGCGAGATTCACGTTTGTGGCACGTACGGAGATGAAGTCTGGCATACTACCATGGATGGGGTCGCCACTTCCGTCCACGCTGAGACTACTGTTTCCCGACCGCCATTCCACCTTCGTCTTTACCCGCCCGGACGAGATGCTACCGCCTCCCCAAGAGCCGCTGAATCTCTACGTCCACGTGCCGTTCTGCCGTAGCATCTGCGCCTTCTGCCCTTACGTGAAGCAGGTATACAACAAGCACTCAGCGTCCTCGTATGGCGAGGCCGTCGTTCGGGAACTTGACCGCTACAGGCACGAGTGGGACGATGTCGCCGTTGCCTCGGTCTACTTCGGTGGAGGCACGCCATCCATGACGCCAGAGATAGTGGAGTCTGTGCTGGCGTGGCTGTCGCGGAATTGGGGGCCATCCCGCGAGGTGGGCATCGAGGTTCACCCGCTCGATGCTCAGCCGGATACGCTCCGGCGACTGCATGACAGCGGCGTGACCATGGCTAGCCTGGGGGTGCAGACGTTCAACGACCGTCTGCTCGCACTGCTGGGGCGAGGATACGATGCGTCCAGGGCCCGCACTGCCTGCGAGCGAGTGCTGACGGCAGGGTTCGATGCGGCGGACATCGACCTCATCTTCGCACTGCCGGGGCAGACTCTTGATGAGGCGGAAAGGGACTTCACAATCGCTGCCGCCATGGGGGCGAGCCAGGTGTCCGCCTACCCGCTCATCCAGTTCTCAGATACCCCACTGGCCGCGCGGCTGGCCTCAACGGGGGCCCAGCTTCCATCGAGCCGCACAGAGAAGCGCATGCTCGATGCTCTAGTGGGGCAGGCGCGGGGGGCGGGGTACGAGCGGTCGTCAATTTGGAGCTTCAACCGGCCAGGTGCGCCGCGGTACACCACGGTCACGCGGGAGTCGTTCCTCGGCATCGGCGCGGGAGCATCGTCGCGTCTGGGCGATCGGTTCCGCGTCAACACCTTCTCAGTCAGCGACTACATCGAGGCTAGCCGCGCCGGCAGTCCGGCAGCGCTCGAGACGTACATGAATGAGGGCGACCGCATGGCCTACTGGCTGTTCTGGCGGTGCTACGACACGGCCATAGACACGGCGCGCTTCCGAGAGCAGTTCGGATGTGACATCCCAGGGGCGGTGAGTGCGACTCTGCGCGCGTTCTGTGTCCTGGGACTCGTCCGGCAGGAGGGACCGGCGTTCCGCCTGACCGACCGCGGAGCCTACCTGTTCCACCTCGTGGAGAAGGAGTACACCCACTCATACCTGGAGAAGCTATGGTCTGCCTGCCGACGGGAGGCATGGCCCGTGGTTGTCCGGCTATAGGACCGAGCACCCCGAAGAAATGCGGGGACACCATACTCATTTCACACACTGCGATGCGTGACGATGCTGTTCGTACGCGGATGACCAAATGAGTATGGTGTCCCCGCATTTCCCGTCGTCGGCAGTGCACCTGGCACACAAACGGGTCTGCGACCGGCCCCACCCACAGGAGGCTGCCACTGCGTCGATGGATTCGGTATGATGTCGTCTCAATTCCAACACGACCAGGAGTTGGCGCTGCAAACGAACTTCATGGCACATCAGGCAACTCCACCCATCACTATCTTCACGATCGGGTTCGGCCAGAAGACGGCCCGGGAGTTCTTCGACATCCTGAAGGCGGCGGGAGTGCGCAAGGTGATAGATATCCGGCTGAACAACGTCTCCCAGCTAGCCGGGTTCACAAAAAAGGATGACCTCGCCTACTTCCTGGAGGCTCTGGTCGGCCTCGGCTACGAACACCATCCCGAACTGGCGCCGACGAAAGAGATGCTGGACGCGTACCGCGGAGGGAAGGTGGAATGGGCCGCACACGCCGAGCGCATCCGCCGGCTGCTGGCGGAAAGGGCGGTCGAGAACGTCCTGATGCCCGAGGCCATGGATGGGGCGTGCCTGCTGTGCAGCGAGCCCGAGCCGGACCACTGTCATCGCCGCATCGTGGCCGAATTTCTGGCTGACCGCTGGGGCAATGTGACGATACGTCACCTGCCGGAATGAGGAGCATCAATCGGCGACCGTCCGGGACCTCGATGACGGGGTGCAGATTCCCACGCTTGCCAGCCATGGTCTGAACCAAGGCCGACGCAGGGGCGAGGGCGTGCCTCGCCCGTAGTTCTGTTGGCGGACTGACGCACGAAGGCGAAGACCACATGACATGCCGCCGTCGTATCGCAGAACCATTGCTTCGGTCTTGCGCCGGACTCGAAATGAGTATGGTGTCCCCGCATTTCGTGCATAGCGGCCTGTGATACACCGACCGCTGCCGCGTATCATTGTGAAAGAGAGCTACTCTCTGTGAAAGGACTGATGATGAGACTGTATGGCCGTTCCGCAGCAGGTCTTGCGATCCTTGCCCTGTCGATTCCACTTATGTCAACTGGATGTTCCGCGCCGGACGCGCCTGAGGGCTTCGCAATCTACCTGACGAAGGACAACGTCCCACCTTCACAGATGGAGATGTTGAGCCACGTCGAACTCGCCGATGAGCCTTTCATCGCGATGGACGACATCGTGAGCTACGACGCCTCGACGCACGAGATGACGCTCACCGAGGACGCGATTCAGCGCATCGAAGCACTGCAGGTCCCGACGTCCGGCAAGTCGTTCGTGGTCTGTGTCGACCGCGGCCCCCTTTACTGGGGCGCGTTCTGGGTGCAGTATTCATCACAGTCGTTCGATGGCGTGACCATCTGGCTGCCGCTCGGCGTGCAGGACTCCACAATCGTAACGATCGAACTGGGGTATCCCTCATTTTCGTTCTACCAGGGCGAAGACCCGAGAAACAATCCGCTCGTGCTGGCTTCCCTCGAGCAAGCCGGCAAGCTGATAGTAAGACCCCCGGTTCTGCCGACGGGCGCGCTGCCGC
>Ga0366819_10244_pt2 | contig 23647 bp, 18 predicted proteins | sample TotcelFGM3001N15_FD_207091 | JGI IMG/M metagenome (GOLD analysis project Ga0366819, IMG submission 207091) | Enriched cells from coal bed in the Powder River Basin, Montana, United States - Total cells FGM rep3 HSBNCT.FGM.300.1.N15 ... | reverse complement strand
AAACGACGAGAATTTTGCCCGGGAATTGATGAAGGGCATCGACGTCTACGTGGACGACGCCTTTGCGGGGGCCCACCGTGCCCATGCCTCGGTGGAAGCGGTCACCCATTTCGCCCCCATCTGCGTCGGGGGTTTCCTGATGCGGGATGAGGTGCATTACTTTCACCGGGCCATGGAAGACCCGGCCCGGCCCCTGGCGGCCCTCATCGGCGGCGCCAAGATCTCCGGCAAACTCATTGCCCTGAAGAATCTCTTGCAGCACGTGGACAAGATGATCATCGGCGGGGCCATGGCCAATACCTTTCTCAAGGCCATGGGCTATGAGGTGGGAAAATCCCTGGTGGAGGACAGCCTGCTGGATGCCGCCAAGGAGACCATGGCCGAGGCCTTGCGGCGGAACGTCAAATTCTACCTGCCGGTGGACTGCGTGGTGGCCGACCGGCTGGACAAGCAGGCCGAAACCAAGATCATCCCGGTGCAGGAAGTGCCCAAGGACTGGCTCATCGCCGACATCGGACCGGCCACGGTGACTCTCTTCGGCGAGGCCCTGCAGAACGCCAAAACCATTGTCTGGAACGGGCCCATGGGGGCCTTCGAATACGACGCCTTCAGCCGGGGCACCATGGCCATGGTCCAGAAGGTGGCGGATTCCTACGCCCTGACCATCGTCGGCGGCGGCGACACCGACGTCGCCCTGCACAAGGCCGGGGACTTCCAGAAATTTTCCTATGTCTCCACCGGCGGCGGCGCCTTCATCGAACTCTTGGAAGGCAAGAAGCTGCCGGGCATCCAGGCCCTGGAGGAATGGGCACGGAGGAACGACGATGGCTGAACGTCAACCCTTCATCGCCGGCAACTGGAAGATGCATAAGACCCTGGCCGAAGCCAGGACTCTGGCCCGGGAAATCCGGGACGGGGCGGCCTCGGGCCGGCGGGCCGAAGTGGCGCTGGCGCCGCCCTACACCGCCCTGGCCGCGGTGGCCCAGGAGTTGGCCGGGTCCGATATCCGCCTGGCCGCCCAGGACACCTTTTGGGAGAAGCAGGGCGCCTATACGGGGGCCATCTCCGCCGCCATGCTGGCTGATGTAGGCTGCCACTACGTTATCGTCGGGCATTCCGAACGGCGGCAGCACTTCGGCGACACCGACGAGAGCGTCAACCGGAAGCTCACTGCGGTGGTCGCGGCCGGGCTGATCCCCATCCTGTGCGTCGGTGAGACCCAAGCGGAGCGGGAGGCGGATAAAACCCTCCAGGTGGTGCGGCGCCAACTCGAAGGGGGTTTGGGGACGCTGAAACCAAGCACCGGCGCCGGTCTGGTGGTGGCCTACGAGCCGGTATGGGCCATAGGCACCGGCCTCACCGCCACCCCGGAGCAGGCCCAAACGGTGCACCACTTCATCCGCAGCCTGCTGCGGGAGTTCCTGGGGCCGGTGGCCGAAGCCATCCGCATCCAATACGGCGGCAGCGTCACCCCGGACAACGCCGCCACCCTCCTGGCCCAGCCCGATATCGACGGCGCCCTGGTAGGCGGCGCCTCCCTGAAACCCGAGTTGTTCCTGCCGATTATCCAGGCGGCAGGGTAGCCGGGTAGGGTGCGCACTGCGCACCATGAGCTACTAAGGGGATGAAAGAAGTTCCATTCTTTAGCTCCTCCCTGCCATAAGAATGATATGAGCCAGCTTTTAATCCATAACTACCTGAATGAACTTCACGATCTGAAAAAAGTGTCCGGCACTAGCAACGAAACGGTGGTGCGGGAAGCCTTCAAGACCCTGCTGAAGGAATGGGGCCGGTCACACGATCTGGTGTTTGTGACCGAATATGAAATCATCACTCCGGCCAAAGAGCGCCGTTTGGTTGACGGCGCCCTTCTCCATGAATTGCGCCTGCCCTTCGGATACTGGGAAGCCAAAGACGAAAAAGACGATTTGGATGCCGAAATCGAGATTAAATTCCGGCGCGGCTACCCCCAGGACAATATTATTTTTGAAGATTCACGTCATGCGGTTCTGATCCAAGACCGGCAGGAAGTAATCCGCTGTGCTGCCGATGACCCTGACAAGCTTGAGAAGCTTCTGAAGCTATTCTTTGCTTATGAACGCGCCGAAATCGCTGAATTCCGCCAGGCGGTGGCCCAGTTTAAGACCGACCTGCCTGCCGTCTTGGAAGCCCTGCGGCAGATGATCCAGAATGGGTACGACAGCGACTCCGCCTTCAAGGCCGGGGCCCAAGCATTTCTGCAACATGCTCAGGAAACCATCAATCCCAGTGTGACGGATGCCGATGTGCGGGAAATGTTGATCCAGCACATCCTCACGGAAGACATTTTCTCCAAGGTTTTCGGCGAAGATGATTTTCATCGTCAGAACAATGTGGCGAAAAAACTTTATGATCTTGAAGACCAATTCTTCACCGGCGGCGTGAAAAAGAAAACCCTGAAGGGGCTTGAGCCCTATTACGCCGCCATCCGCGCCGCTGCGGCGCAGATTTCCAGTCACCAAGAAAAGCAGTCGTTTCTGAAAATCATCTATGAGAATTTCTACAAGGTTTATAATCCCAAAGCTGCCGACCGGCTGGGCGTAATCTATACGCCCAACGAGATCGTCCGCTTTATGGTCGAGAGCGCCGATTGGCTCTGTCAAAAGCATTTCGGCAAGCGGCTCATCGATAAGAATGTCGAGATTCTCGACCCCGCCAGTGGCACCGGCACGTTTATTACCGAGCTGCTGGAGCATTTCCGCGGCCAGGCGGCCAAACTGAAATATAAATATCGCGAGGAACTGCACGCCAACGAAGTGGCGATCCTGCCTTATTACGTCGCCAACCTCAATATCGAAGCCACCTATGCCGCCCTCACCGGCGAGTACGAGGAATTTCCCAATCTCTGCTTTGTCGATACCCTGGACAACGTCGGCGGGCTGCGTAAATACGCCGGGCACATGGATAATCTGTTCGGCAGCGTCAGCGAGGAAAACGTCGCCCGCATCCGCCGCCAGAACAAGCGCAAAATCAGCGTGATTATCGGCAATCCGCCCTATAACGCCAACCAGCTTAATGAGAATGAAAACAACAAAAACCGCACCTATCCGGACATCGACCAGCGCATCAAAAAAACCTACATCGCCGCTAGCACCGCCCAGAAAACCAAGCTCTACGATATGTACGCCCGTTTTTTCCGCTGGGCCTCGGACCGTGTGGATGAAAACGGGATTATCGCCTTTGTGTCCAATCGCAGCTTTATCGACAGCCGTACCTTTGACGGCTTTAGAAAAATCGTCGGCCAAGAATTTAATCATATTTATGTCGACTTGGGCGGAGATGTGCGCGCCGACCCGCGCCTTTCCGGGACCAAAAATAATGTTTTCGGCATCCAGACCGGGGTGGCCATCAGCTTTCTGGTGAAAGGCGCCCGCACGACCGGAAGCAGAATCTATTATGTGCGCCGTCCACAACTCGAAACAGCATTGGAAAAGCTGGCTTTTCTGGGCAGTGCGAAATTCCAAACGATAAATTTTGAAGAAATTACCCCGGACAACCATAGCAACTGGATCAATCTTACGGATAATGATTTTGATACGTTGATTCCTGTTGCAAGCAAAATAACTAAAGCAGCAAAAAAGCCCTCCCAAGAAAAAGCAATTTTTAAACTGTTTTCGCTTGGGGTAGTAACAGCCCGCGATGAATGGGTTTACGATGATGACCCAAAGCAGCTTGGGAAAAAGGTTCGCTGGTTAATTAACGCTTACAATGCCGACTTAGAAAAATTAAAATCGATGGGCGAAGGTGAAAAAGTTGCTGATTTACTTAATTACTCAATAAAATGGACGCGTGCAGTAAAAAATGATTTAAGAAAGAGCATTTTATACAAATTTGATAAATCACAAATTATCACAGGCTTATATCGACCGTTTTTGAAGAAAAGTTTTTATTTCAGTAAGCAGCTTAACGAAATGCAGTATAAGTTAGGATCGATATTCAATTATAATCTCAATCCAACGATAGCATTTTTGTGCGTTTTTTCGTCAAATCCGCTCGCAACTTTAATAGTTGATAGACCTTTTGATTATTGTCTGTTAAAGATGGGCAATGGGGGAACACAATCGCTTCCCCGTTGGCAATATGATGATGATGGAAACAAAGTTGACAACATTACCGACTGGGCGCTGACGCAATTCCGCAATCATTATGAGAAAGGAAAAGTCAAGCCAAAGCAGGCCATCACCAAAGACGCCATCTTCCATTATGTCTATGGCGTGCTGCACGATCCGGTCTACCGGGAAAAATACGCCCTCAACTTGCGGCGCGAATTTCCGCACCTGCCCTTCTATGCCGACTTCTGGCAATGGGCCGCCTGGGGCGAAACATTGATGGACCTGCATATCGGTTACGAAACGGCCGAACCCTGGCCGCTCCAGCGCCTTGATGTTCCCGATACCAAATCCCGCCAGGCCGGTTTGCCGCCGCAGGCCAAACTGAAGGCTGATAAAGACGCGGGCCTTATCGTGCTGGACAGCGAAACGCAGTTAACCGGCATTCCCCAGGCCGCGTGGGATTACAAACTGGGCAACCGCTCGGCCCTGGAATGGATTCTTGACCAATATAAGGAAAAAACCCCCAAAGACCCCACCATCCGCGAAAAATTCAACACCTACCGCTTCGCCGATTACAAGGAGCACGTGACTGACCTTCTCTTGCGCGTCACCCGCGTCAGTGTCGAAACCCAGGAAATCGTCGAAGCGATGAGGGCTATAAAGAGATAACCGGCTCGGCGCGGCATGTACGGATAGGTGGACGGGCTTTCCCGCTGCTTCCTCTCATACCAACGATCATTTCCTTAGGGACACAACGAAAAATAAAAAATGGCTGGTGTTGGTGGGGCGGCCGTCCCTGGCCGCCTCTCGCTGGCGGGCACGGAGGCCCGCCCCACCAACCTACTTTCATATAAAAATTCTGGCGTCGGGGGACCCGGAGGGGGCGAAAAGGCTTGCGCCCGGGCAGCGTTTTTTCTATATTATAAAATTGATATGCATACCATCGTCATTGTCATTCATGTGATCGTATCGCTGGCTCTGGTCTCCATCGTGCTCTTGCAGCACGGTAAGGGCGCCGGCATCGGCGCGGCGTTCGGCGGCTCCAGCCAGACGGTCTTCGGCTCCACCGGGGCCGCCCCGTTCCTGGCCAAGCTCACCGCCATTGTCGCCATTCTCTTTATGTGCACCTCCCTCGGCCTCACTTTTATGGGCCGGCAGCAAGCGCCCTCGGTGATGCAAGGGGCGGGGAAGCCGGCGGCTCCCCAATCGGCCCCAGCCACTCCGGCGCCGGCCGCCCCGGTCCAACCAACTCCGCCGGGACCGGCCGCACCCCCAAGCAAATGATTACCCATGTGCCGAAGTGGTGGAACCTGGTAGACACGCCATCTTGAGGGGGTGGTGGGGAATACCCGTGCGGGTTCAAATCCCGCCTTCGGCACCATATTAATAATATAAGCATAATCTCAATTGGTTGCGCCTTTTGTTTTGGCTTTATGCCCCAGTTTGTCTCCAACTTCGTCCCTAACAGGAACAGCAGAATAGGCGGTAAACCCAGGAATTGCCTGTTGGGGACGTTGGGGACGATTGTCCCCAACTGCCTTTAAGGTCTGCCCCGGGCGGGCCCTCGGTCCTCGCAGAGTCCTGGTCAGATCTTTCTTGCCTTCCCCCGGAATCCAATGGCCGTAAATATCAACCGTGATCGAGATGGAACTGTGCCCCAACTGCTTTTGCACATAGGCCGGGGAGTAGGGTCCATCAAGAGCATCCAGATCATACATCCAACTTATTGTAATCTTTAACAAGAAAGGATAATGGCAAGAGAGCCGAACCCGCCTCTGTAAAAAACTGCTGGCAATCAACGTCTTCTAAAAAAATTGAAAGATAGAGTTACTGCGCACTTTTACTTAAACAAAATGGTCATTTTGACCATGGAAATCGTTTCCCGCCTCTAATAGAATTCCAAATGATTTTCTGAAGATTCACTTTTAAAAACGACTTAGCATTTTCTTTCACCAGAATTCCAAATAATCAACCTAACCAATCAATTGCTTTGGGAGGGAAGGATTGTGAAGACAAGACAATGGTTTTTGGTCCTAAGCCTGAAAAAGCAGGTGATAATTTTGGTTTTACTGGGCTTAAGTTTTCTTACGGGTTGCGCCACGCCGAGCCAAAACCCCTACCTTTACACGGGTGCAGGTCTGGGTGCGGCCCTGGGGGCCGGCATCGGGGCCGCCGCCAATCATCGGAATCCCTGGAAGGGGGCGGCTATCGGCGGCTTGCTCGGCACGGCTGCGGGTGGGGTAGCCGGAGAAGCCTACGGGCGTTCGCAAACCCCTTCCTATCCGCAGCAGGCCCAGGGGTATTCCCAGCCGGCCCCGCAGGACACCTACCAGCCCCAGCTCTATTAGGGTCCTCCGGGTGGACAACCGGCAAACCACAACAAGACCTGATTTCGCTTGTAGACCGGTTGCCGGAGTTAGCCCCAGAGAGAAGTATCAAAATAATCACTCCAAATAGGGAAAGATCGTGAACGGAACCCGAGGAATCCTCATTCTCTTGGCAGGACTCGCCTTGTTGGTGGCTGGAATCACCATATCGCGTCCATGCCTGGGCCAGATACTTTACGTCCCGACTCATGAGGCGGTGGGTTTTATTTACTCTCCATTACCTGATCCCAGCTATTACATCTATAATCAGCCGATGCCGGCACCCCAGGGTTATTATGTCATGACTCCCGCGCCCAAGCCGTGCAAAACACGGATACAAGCATGGGTGGAAAAAATACCCCCATGGCAAACATAAGCACAAAAATAAACACAAATACCAATGGTATTATGATTAAATATTATAATAGATTGTAAATAATTATGGGGGAATTAATAGAAATGGAAATGAGAGGGTAATGATCGGGGCTGGCCATTTTTCAACAGCTTATTGGGGAAACACTTATTGTTCCAGTTTCATTTATGCGTTGACCTGCAGAGCCAGAATGAAGTCTAAGCACTATGAGGTGGACACCGATGTCTAAAGTTATAGTTCCCATAGTAATTATGACTCTGTTACTCGGAGCTTGCAGCAGCATGTCGAACAAGGAACAGCGGATGTTGAGCGGCAGCGTCATGGGAGCTGGCACCGGGCTTTTGATCGGCGGTCCGGTGGGTGCCATCGTGGGAGGCGGCATTGGCGCCGGTGGAGGTTACGCCTACGACCAGCATCAGAAATCCGCCGGCAAGCCTTAGGACGGGGCGAGAAGCCTTTGGGGACCTATGTCTGATCACACCGTCGATAAGCATCGCCCAGACGCCTGGATCTGCGCTTTGGCGCTGGTCATCTGCCTCATGGGTTGTCAACCACAGGTTTACAGAACCCCACCGTTGCCGCCGCCACTGCCGCCGGTGGCGCCGCTCCCCCAGCCGGTACGCCCCATTTTTTATGTGACCATTAACCAGCTTAATGTGCGGACCTGTCCCGGCTTAGATTGCCCCAAAACCTCCGCCCTGGAATTAAATGCAGAAGTGGAAAAGCTGGGGGAGATTGAAAATTGGACTCAGATCAGGGTAAAAAAGGATGGTACTATTGGTTATGTAGCCTCCCGCTATCTCTCCCCGCAACCCGTGAAAATTGCACAGCCCGCCAAGAAAAAACCCAGGAAGGCAAAACCCCCCAAAGCCACCCAGCCTCCTGTCGCGGCGGGGGAGAAGGGGGAAGCCGGGCCCCCAAAGCACGAGCCTTCACCTCCACTCCCCCGGGTCATGTAGGAGGAGATAATTTTTCCCTAAGCCCGATTCCGGGGCTGGAGGTGCAAAGATGTTCTTAAATCAAATCATGGGATGGTTCTCCAATGATTTGGCCATCGACCTGGGCACCGCCAACACCCTGGTCTACGTCAAGGGCAAAGGCATCGTCCTGAGCGAGCCCTCAGTGGTAGCGTTGCGAAAAAACGGCCGGGACCGCAACCGGGTCCTGGCGGTGGGCCGGGAGGCCAAGATGATGTTGGGCCGTACCCCAGGCAATATCGTGGCCATCCGCCCCATGAACGACGGGGTCATCGCCGACTTCGAAATCACCGAGTCCATGCTGCGTCACTTCATCCAGAAGGTGCACAACCGCCGGTCCCTCATCCGGCCCCGTATCATCATCTGCGTTCCCTCCGGCATCACCCCGGTGGAGAAGCGGGCGGTGCGGGAGTCGGCGCAATCAGCCGGAGCCCGGGAAGTCTATCTCATTGAAGAGCCCATGGCCGCGGCCATCGGCGCCGGCCTGCCCATTACCGAACCCATCTGCAACATGGTGGTAGATATCGGCGGCGGCACCTCCGAGGTGGCGGTCATCTCCCTGGCTGGCATTGTCTATTGCAGGTCTGTCCGGGTGGGCGGCGACAAGATGGATGAAGCCATTTTGCAATTCGTCAAGCGCACCTACAATCTCCTCATCGGGGAACGTACCGCCGAGATCATCAAGACCACTATCGGCAATGCCTACCCGGGTGAAATCGAATCCATGGATGTCAAAGGCCGGGACCAGTTTGCGGGCATCCCCAAGATCATCAACATCAATTCCGACGAAGTGCGCCTGGCCATCCAGGAGCAGATAGATAGCATCGTCGCCGCGGTGAAGATCGCCCTGGAACAGACTCCACCGGAGTTGGCGGCGGATATTGTGGACCGGGGCATCTACCTGACCGGCGGCGGCGCCCTCTTGAAGGGGATAGACGAACTCCTGAAACAGGAGACGGGCCTGCCCATAAAAATTGCCGATGATCCCCTGGCCGCAGTGGCGCTGGGTGCAGGCCTGGCCCTGGACAACCTCGACATTTTGAAGGAAGTGATGGTTGATTGAGGCGGTTGGCTTTGCCCTCAATACTGCACTACCGCAACCCGCGGCTCATTGTCCCGGCCGTCTTGCTGGTATTTTCGACTGCGTCCATCAGTTTGAAAAAGTCGCCGGCATTGAATAAGGTGGGGGGAGGGGCAAATACCGTTTTGATTAGCTGAAATGGGATACTACGAATTGTCGAGAATATAGCTTTGGGAAATCGCGTACTTGACCAGATCAGCCAGATTCTGAATGTTTAGTTTCTCCATGATATTGGAGCGGTGCCGGCGCACTGTATGGGGGCTGATGTACAAAGCCGCGGCGATTTCTTTGGTTCTCTTGCCTTCCGCCAAAAGTTTTAGGACTTCCCTTTCCCGCATCGTCAAAACTTCGGTTTTCTCTTCCTCTACGGCCAAGCTCGTCAAAACACTGGAAAGTAGGGGGGAGACATATTTTCCGCCATTCCTCACGGTTTGCATAGCCCGGATAAGCTCGCTCCCCGCATCTTCTTTGAGTAAGAAACCATCTGCGCCGTCTCGCAAGGCCTGTCGGAGAAATTCCTTTTTCTTATGCATGGTCAAAACTAAGACCTTTACTTGTGGGTAAGCTTTTTTAATTTCCCGGATTGCTTCCAAACCCCGGAGATTCGGCATCGAAATGTCAAGGATGACGAGATTGGGGCTGGACTTTTTCAGGAGTTCCAGCAGCTCGAGACCATCGTTGACTTCGCCGGTAATGAGCGCACCCTCGATCCGTTCGATGATTTTTCTTATCCCTTCCCGAAACATGGGATGATCATCGGCCAGTATGATAGTGTAAGCATCCATGTTTAATTTCCTTCGGGAATTGGAATGGTAAAAGAGATTTTCGTCCCTTGGTTTTCCTGGCTCCAGAGTTCAAAAGCGCCACCCAGGATTTTGACCCGTTCTTCCATCGCTAACAAGCCCAAGGTTTTCTTTTCGGTGACAACCTTATGCCGTTCAAAGCCAATGCCATCGTCCTTGATAGTAAAAGAGACCGATTGTTTTTCCCGTTTAATTCCGAGAAAAACCTTTTTAGGTTTAGCGTGTTTTCCGATATTAGTCAAAGCTTCTTGCACTATCCGGTAGATAGCCGTCTGCGTTGACAAAGCAAAAAGTCCATCGAGGTTATCCAATTTAATTGTCCATCTTATGTGCTTCTGTAACTGGGAAAAGTCATCCACCAGCGAACGCAACGCGGTGGTCAGACCCAAGTCCTCCAGGTCGCCCGGGCTCAGATCGAGATAAAGACGCCGCACGTCTTCGATGGTGGCATTGATAAACTCAAGGATCTTTTCTACCTCCTTTTTCAGGGTTAGCTGTTGAGGCAAAAGTTGCTCTTTCACAGATCCTATTTGAAGCTTTAGCGTTAGCAAGGCATGCCCCAGTTCATCGTGAAGCTCACCGGACAGGCGTTTCCTTTCATCTTCTTGAGCGCTGAGGAGTTGAGAGGCCAGATAGCGCATGTTCTTCTCTGATTGCTTGAGCACCTCTTCAGTTCGCTTGCGCTCGGTAATATCCCGGATGATTTCCTGAAACAGTTTTTGGCCTTCTAAGTCTAAAAGGCGCAGACTGATCTCTACCGGAAAAGTTGTTCCATTCTTCCGCTGTTGCATTGCTTCAAAAATAAGCCCGCTTTCTTCATCTACATGACGCATAAGTGTATCCAGCACCTGTTCCGACCCAGGCGGGTATAAATCTATTAAATGTAAATTGAGGAGTTCATCTAGGGTGTATTCATAAGAGGTTATGGCCCGGTCATTTGCTTCCACAATTCGCAGGCTCTGGTCGGTTACCAGGATGATGTCGTTGGCAAACCTGGTCAGATACTCATACCGCTGGGTCAGAGCCCGCCGCTTGCGTTCAGCCTCATATTGCTGGCGGAAAAATTTGGTTTGTTGATTCCTCTGGAAATAAGCTACGGATATGCCGGCGGTGCCAATCAAAACAATAAGCAAAAAAACCAATTGCCGACTGAGCTTTTTTAGTGAAGCATAAATTTCAACAGCGTCAACCTTGGCAACGAGAAACCAGGGTGAATCAGGGATAAGTCCAGCGACTGCCAGGACTGGAACGCCTCTATAATCCAAGCCTTCGACAATACCTTTCTTTCCACGGGCGATCATCGCGGCCACCAATTTAGGCGAGTCCACGGGAAACCGTAAATTAAGAGGAATATTCTCGCGGTGTCGAAGTTCATTCAGAAAAATCACCTCATTTCCATCCCGGCGGATTAATTCGGTCTCTCCGGTCAAACTGGGAGTTGGCCAGGATTTGATCAAAGGATAGAGAAACAAATAAGGTTCAATCCTTATGAGGATAACCCCCACAGTGACCTTCGCATTTCCTTGAATTACCAAAAGAGGGGCGAGGACGCTGAGCATAACTTTTGAGTTCTCATCAAGATACAGGTCGGAGAAAACCACTTTTTGTGTTTGCATTGCTTGGTTAGCCAACGATTTTACATAGGGAGTAAGTCCTCTCTCCAACGTCGGCACCGATAGCCGTACATTTCCTTGTGGATCGATCAACGTAAGACTTTGATATTGGAATGAAGCTAAGGAAGTTAACCGTTCGGTAATTTGTTTTTTGAAAAGTAACTTTGTTCTGCTTTTGATAAAATCGCTGACACGAATGGAAAGGAAGTGATCGTCCATAATCGTGCTAGCATAATCGATCCGTTCCTGCCGCCAAGAGATAATTTGATCTATCTTGAGCGCAATGATGGCGGAAAGTTCTTGTTGTTTCTCTCTTGTTATATAATCTTCTTGATTCTTATAGTATAGATATCCGGAAGTTAATATCCCAAAGGAGAATATAATGAATATAAAAATAAGGTATAAGGGGGATTTTGATAAATTATCTTTATCAGACATAATTATTACCTATAGATAACTTAATTTATCAAATTAGTTTTTAATATAATACACGTAAATATTTATCAATGGAAGAAATCTTAATTCATGGCTTCTTTATAGTACAAGCCTATTTAATTGCGTGGGAAATTAATGCATCTTTTCATACAATAATAACGTTCCATTCTGCAGATCCCCTGGAACAAAAACTTTTGAAGCTAGAGAAAACCATACCCGGCGGCCTTACGTTTGTTACGCGAGGCGAATGGCTACCAGCACCGGCTGCTTTGAAATGAAGGGGCCAAGATGGGTGATCAGCAATGATTGGAGCGTCAGCAACCAGCTGCACTTCTTGATTTTTTCATAGTAACATACCCTAGTTTGGCCCACAATCGGGCAATTGCTTGACCTATGGATCAACCCAAGAGAATTCTCCCGAGGTCTAAAGAGATTGGAACCTGAACCAGAGGGAGCTACTACCTCTGAAGTTCACGAACTTTAAACCTCTCCCCCTGAGACCATCCAGGCAGTCTTTATTTTAGCTCAGATCCCCACCTTAAGGTTCCTCTTTCTTAGGGGAGGAGATTTTGATATCATGGTGCCCAATGACGGATTGAGCCAGAACCATGAGCGAAAATCAGAAATCATCTTATTCACAGCCCCGATGGAAGCGCATCTCGATCTACAGCTTCGTTCTGGGAGCCATGATTGTGCTGATTGGTCTGGTCACCTGGTTTTTCATGAAGGGGACACCTTCTTCACCACCTTCCCTCACGGGCGGAAAGGCCGCGGAAGTTCAGGTTCCGCACAGTCAAACTCAGCTCGATAAAGACCTTCCCGTGCCCTCTCCAGCTGCTCTCGAGGTTCCGGCAGAGTCAACCGCTCCATTGGAAAACCAATTGTCCCAGGTACTCGCAGGGATAAGGGAGGCCAATCAAAAAAAGGATCTCTCCCAGCTTTTGAGCCATTACTCGCCAAATTTTCCGCAGTTGCAACAAAGGGTTCAACAAATCTCCAAAGCCTGGAAAATCTATGACTATCCCAAAATGGACTTCAAAATAACGGAGATCAAACTTTTAGCCAACAAAACTGCTCAGGCCCGGGTAACATGGAATGTTGAGACCAAAAATATCACCACTCTCAAAAATAAAACCTTTGTAAAGACCTACGTGATAAAATTCGGCAAAGAGTCAAGTCAATGGCGGATCATATCTTTGCAGCCGGAGGAGTAGGGAAATTTTATAATAACCATGATCTCTTCTAGTTGTTGGATCAGATTCGTAACACTTTGCCTCCTTCTGGGGGTGGCCTGCTCATGTGCCCCAACCCACGTGGTTAAAGCACCCGAAGGGCCTTTTTATGTTACCCCGGAAATCACTTATTTGCTCGACAGCCCCGGGCACAGCGGGAATGTCCTGGGCCCGTTATATAAGGGCGATAAGGTAGAAATGGTGGCTGCTGGCGAATCACCCTGGTGGCGGGTTAAACTTCAAAGGAGTGGGCAGGTTGGATGGGTTCGGCAGGAGTTACTCAGCTCTGGCCCGGTTGCCACGGTTTTTTACTATGTAAAAGAGGATACCCTGCCTCTTCTAGAGTGCCCTGGCACTGATTGTCTCCCCTTACATCTCCTTTTCCGGGGCGAACAGGTGCGAAGAGTCGAGGAAGGGGACCGTGGCTGGTGGCGGGTCCTGGTGGTCGCAAGCCACACCCTTGGGTGGGTGCCGGCCTCCGCGCTAACGGACCATATCGAGGATACCCGGCAAAAGCAAATCCGGAAACCCTATTACTATGTGGCAGTAAGGGAGCTCATCTTGCGGGCTAATCCGTCGACCCGCGGCCAGGTTATTAGAACCCTGCGGTTTAACGATCAGGTGCAGAAAATCGGGGAAACCAAGGATTGGTATCAAGTTCGCCAACCTTCCACTGGCGCCCTGGGCTGGGTCCTCAGCCGTGATCTGGAGAACCTCCCATTGATTCTACCCCGGGGAGTCCCCTCCAAGAATGAACCTCAACCTTTTAAGCACAGGGAAGAACCGCTCGTAGAACCTGAGTTTATGTAACATTTTCTAACGATGACACCCAATCTGAAACCGTCTGGCAGGTATTCCTCAGTCTTGGCAAAACCTTAAGTTTACTCCGGCGCACTGCAACCCTCCTATTCTCCTCAGACACTTCTTATGGACCCAAGATACGCTCTGATACCCGGAGAGATTAGCTGGAGAGAAATAATTATTAAATTTAAAAGCGTATTCCATAGTTCGACGGATGGCGTGTGGTGCAATATACCATATAAAAATGGTTATTCTGACCATGGATTTCCTTCAGTGGCCCTTCCATAATTAATCGCAGCAGTGCCGTTTAATAATCCAACCCGATGATGGAGAAAAAAATGCGGAAAGCGGTAGCCCCGCTCTTGATTTCTCTTTTGTTCTCCATTGGGTGTTCCGGCATGTCAAATACCCAACAGAGAGTATTGAGCGGCGGGGCCGTTGGGGCGACTGGTGGAGCAATCATTGGAGCTGTTGCAGGCTCTGCGGCCCTTGGTGCGGCTGCAGGTGGCGGGATCAAACGCCAAGGAGACACCACATGCTAATGATCACAGACCTCGGATGTGACCGACACAATCTGCGTCACGTCACGCTCAGCGGCGTCGAAGCGGAATTGATGACAGATGTTCTCTATAACCTGTCTAATGACGGTGAGTTCCATACCTACATCTGTGAATGCGGCCATACCCACCGCATCAGGTTCAATATGCAGAAAGAAAAGCTTATCAGGCTTTCGGACATGTTCTCTAAAAAGGTGAGACGTTCTGAGAGACAGAAACCTGGACCGGGCCGGGCAAGCCGGGGGAATTTCAATAACGTTATGAAGGGGTAACCACCTGCCGGCGGCTGCACCGGTTGGCGGCCATTTTGTCAGGGGTCTTGTCGGCCACAAGGGTGACCTGCAAGTCAGGCCGGTTCCCAAGCCCATGAAATTTTTGCCTAGATGCGCCCCTGGCCTCAGCCAAAGGAGGCAAACCGTGCAACTGTGCCAAGTTACACCCCAAGGGGCATTACCCCTAAATGCAATTCCGCAAGGTCTCCATCAAGAGACTTCCGATCGCTTTGTCTCTGAGCGGCTTCTCTCGGTTATTCTCCGCCATGCCCCCACCTCCCGAGTCATTGGGCATTTACCCTATTCTATCCGAAATTATCCGGCAACCTTTGCCTCCGCAGTCAAAATTGGTTTTTGGAGAAAATTATCGGCGAACCATAAAGCTCTTATATTCAAAAAATATCAATATGTTTAGGATCGGAGCGTTAACCTGGATTTCCCCTCACTTTTCATAGTCCAAAGTTTTGAAGGTGGGTGAACTGTGCTAGTCCTTACACGAAAGGTAGACGAGGCTGTGATTCTTGGAGACCACATAAAAGTTAAGGTTATTCAAATCCGTGGAAAGCAAGTCCGTTTGGGGATTGAAGCTCCTCCTGGAATCTTGATAATAAGGGAGGAAGAAAACCTTTATAAGCCGGCAAAAAGATCTGAACCATGCCTTAAACAAATTCATACTCTTGATCTTCCCAATCCCAAACCTCCTCATACCTTCATAGGATATAAACATAGGAGATAAATCCATGAAGCCTCCCTTACAGGCAAGTTCCGAATCATACCATAGTAGGGCCGAGAGAGTTTCTGCCATCAAGAAAGCGGTCCAAGCAGGAAGCTACGAGATTGATAGCAAAAAAGTTGCTAATATATTGATCATTCATCTATTCAACCATCCAACACGATTTCATAGACCTTCTCTTAAGGGTCAATGCACTTTAAACAACCTTCCTACGGTGCACTGAAGGATTCCTGCCATTCGCGCTGGTAACCGGGCGGTGGGTGCGGTCCGGGGCTTGGCCGGTGCGACCGGGACAACGGATAGCTATTTTTACTTAGAACGAAATGGCAGTTTCGCTTATTGACCTCATCCCGTTTATTGAAGTTGAATAGTACACGGTTAATTCTTTTCACTGTGCGCAAGGGGGGATCAATCCAAACCGGGGGACGACGAGGAGCACGCGCATGACTAAGCACGACATTCTCTTGATCGGCGACGACACTGACCTCCTTAAGACGATCGGCTGGGTTTTGGATTATAAAGGTTTTGCGGTCAAGGTGACGGCCAGCCCCGTGCAGGTGCGGGGCATCCCGCAGGATGCCTATGCGATCCAAATAGGCGATCAATTCTCGGTCAGGACCGAGCTATCGGGAGGGCCAAACCCGCCCTGGTAGGAGAATAGCCTTACTTATGCCAGAGTTAACCTTTGCGGAAGTTGAACCTATTTCCTGTTCAGTGAAAGATAAATCCCTAATACAAAATATTCAAGTTATTTTGGATGTATGCAAAGTGTAAATCACCAGGTTAATCTTGCCAATAAATGATCACCAATCACCCTTCTCCTTAGCGCCATAATCGACCTTCGGCCAATGGCAAAAGGTCCCCATAGCTCCCCCGGATAATAAAAAAGCTATGTCATGGTGAATCGGAGCTGGGGTAGCGCTCTTTCTCTGTTCCATTTTAGGATAGTAGACATTTCGACACTTTTCGCAAATCCCGTGGCTCTCTTGCAGGCCCGAAAAGTCGTTTTCCCGGATAACGTCTTGGCACCAAGCGCAGATTACCCTCATAATCTTGTCCCCTGACTATTTTTAGGGTATTTGTTTTCATTGTGTTTCTCAGTTGCCGCCCACCTGGCTGAGCATGGAGATGCCGCCAAAATTCTGGAAGGGGCCGTCTTCCAACTTAGCTTATGACCTTTGGCTGGGGGATTTTCGTTTTTATTGTTGCCTGCCCCAAATTGTTTAAACTCCTTAAATAAGCAGTGGTTTCGTTATTGTCACTGACTTAAGAAAGCAGAGACATTATTGATATTCCTGCAATCCCTCCAACGATGAACCTAAACCAAAAACTCATGCTTATTCTTGCCACTTAGCGTCTCAGTTGTGTTTTAACTCTATTTAAGTTTTCGTATAATTGCCTTCCCGAGTTTTAAAACTTCTATCCGATTAACCCTGCACCCCTTCTTGCATCGGGTTTTCCAGAGATATACGATACAATTATAATCTTTATTGTAAAAAGGCTATTCGCAGAATGACCATTTTCTTATGGTCAAAATGATCATGGGGAAAAACTGGATATGGTTATCCAGCATAGCTAATCTTGGGTAGAGAGTAGTTATTCCTGGCCATCAAAGCAATAAGGTTCCTGAACCTGTGCAGGCACAGGCTAAACGTCCAGGGCCGAAGAATTGGCCACCCCCAAGCATGAAGGGCCACTGTAGGGGCGGGTTTAAAACCCGCCCCTACGCCTGGCCTTTCACGGTAAAAGTGCGACTGACTTTGCCGGCGCGGTGATAATTGAGGGAGATGGCAACGTAGACAGCTACCTCAGATGGAGAACCACGTAGAGGAGAGTGGCTTGGACTCTGAAATCCTTTGGACTACCTGAATGCACCCTATCCCCTGAGGTTGTCGTCTTCCTGGATCCCCGCCACTTTTTGTCCCTTCCCCTCCATTGCAGATCGACTACCACATGATTATTTTCATACCATTAAATATACGAGCAGCTGGTAATAGGGCGGATAGCTCTTGGATGGCGGAGGTTGAGCCGGTCTTGGCGTCACTCATGGTTCGGTCTTGCTATCTATGTCCTTTTCCAGACCACGTGGAATAACCAGATAAGGCCCTTTTCTCCTATCTAAGAAGACGGCAGCTCCTGGGTACCCTTCCTGTTAGAGGTGATTCATGCAAAGCAATCAAGGTCCTCTCCATGAGAATCAGGAACTACAACGGCGATTGCAGCAACTGGAAGCGCTACTGGCCAAGAGCCATAAGGCCGAAGACGCCTTAAAAGATGAGCGCGACTTTAATTCCGCCCTCCTGGACACCCTTGGCGCCTTGGTGGTGGTGCTGGATAAAGAAGGACGGATTGTTCGCTTCAATCGTGCCTGTGAACAGAGCACCGGCTGTCTCTTTCAAGAAGTGCAGGGAAAAGTCTTTTTTGATCTGTTTCTCCTTCCGGAGGAAGTCCAAGGGGTAAAGGAAGTTTTTCAAAAGTTAAACGCCGGAGCTTTTCCGAATACCCATGTTAATCATTGGCTAACCCGAGACGGCGACCGCCGTCTCATCTCTTGGTCCAACACCGCTCTCACTGACAAACAGGGACAGGTGGAACACATCATCGGTACGGGCATCGACATCAGCGCCCGCCAGCAGGCTGAGGAGGCCTTGAAACAGAGCGAAGCGCAGGAGCGGGACCGGGGCTGCGAGCTGCAGGGAGTGCTGGAAGCGGTACCAACAGCTATCTTTATGGCTCACGGCTCAGACGCCCGATATATCATTGGCAACCCAGCCGCCTACGCGTTGCTGCGCCTCCCACCGGGAAGTAATTTTTCCAAGAGCGCCCCGGAAGACGAACGGCCCGGCTATAAGGCCATAAAGGACGGCCGGGAGTTACCGGTACAGGACTTGCCAATGCAGCGAGCCATTACCGGCCAGACTGTGCGCGACCTTGAATATGACCTGGTTTTAGAAGACGGCGCCATCCGCCATGTGTCAGCCAATGCCGTGCCCTTGCTGGATGATCTCGGGCGACCGCGAGGCGCGGTGGCGGTTTTAACGGACCTCACCGACTATAAGAAGGCCCAGGAAGCGTTGCTCCGAGCCCATGACGAACTGGAGCAGCAGGTGCAGGAGCGCACGGCGCAATTGCGGCAACAGGCAGAACTGATTCAAGACCTTTATGATAATGCCCCCTGTGGTTATCACTCCCTGGACGCAGACGGCGTCTTTGTGCAGATGAATAATACCGAGCTGAAGTGGCTGGGATACACGCGGGATGAAGTAGTGGGTCGGATGAAGTTCTCTGACATCCTGACCGCTGACAGCTTGAATAGCTTCCAAAAAAACTTCCCTGGTTTTAAAAAGCGGGGCTGGGTGAATGATCTCGAATTTGAGCTGTTCCGCAAAGATGGTAGCACTCTGCCCGTGCTCCTGAGCGCTACGGCCATCAAAGATGAGGCCGGCAATTACTTGATGAGCCGGTCCACGGCCTATAACCTCGGTGATCGCAAGTTAGCCGAGAGGGTGGTCAAGGAGTCGGAAGCTCGGCTCCGGTACTTGGCCTCCCGGCTGCTTACCGCCCAAGAGGACGAGCGCAAGCGTATCGCTATGGATCTACACGAGGACCTGGGCCAGTCTTTAGCAGTCTTGAAGTTGCAACTGGGGGCCTGCAGGAGTGGATTTTCGGAGGAACCACGCGAGACGAAGAGCGGAATTGAGATGCTGCTCAGCTATATTAACGAGATCGTCGACAAGGTCCGGGCCATTACCTGCAACCTCAGGCCGCCGGTTTTGGACCTGGGGCTCACCACGGCCCTGAATTCCCTGGTGCAAGAGTTCCTGATAGATCAGGATATGGAGTTGTCCCTGGATTTATGCGACATGAACGGCCTGTTTTCCCCCGAGGAAGAGACCGGCATTTATCGGGTCTTCCAGGAAGCCCTGACCAATATATTCAACCACGCCAAGACCAATCGCATAGTCATTACTGCCAAGCAGGGGGAGGACATTGTGGCCTTTAAGATCGACGACTACGGCCAAGGGTTTGACCTGGAAGAAGTTCAGGTTCATGGAGCCCAGGATCGGAGATTAGGATTGGCGACCATGGACGAGCGCGTGCGCATCATGGGTGGGAGCCTGAAGATCTTAAGTGCCAAAGGCACAGGGACCAACGTTGCCTTTAACATCCCGATCCGCCCAATCCAGAAAACGGCAGAATGAGAAGTAAAAAATTTTTTGAGATTAATTTAATACTCCTGACCAGCGCCGGTCTCGAGCCATTAATCTGAATATTGCCCTTGACCTGAAGGTCAAAACTAAGGGACGGCTGAGCCGTTTCTTAGTTTTGCTCCCAATTCGTCAGGCTGGATTGGGGGGTGGCGCTCACTGCTATTCTTGAAAACCTTATCAGCGAGCTTAACACTCTTATATTCAGAGCATATCTAGCCTTCTTGGCCTGAAGGATTCCTCCCGCCGGTAACCTGGCGTCCCCCGATCAGCGACAGATAAAATCTGCCTCTCCAGAACCTTCTGTAACCGGGTACCTGTTTGTCAAAGTTGCTGCGTCTTTCCTGACCAAGGGCCTCGCTTAGTTTTTTGAAATTTGAACTAAACGGTGGGGGTTATGGAAAATTCCTTTGGATAGTCTTGCGTCTAGTTATATGCTGAAAAGTAATCCGGCGCATTCGCAAGCTAAAAATAGCTTGCGGATAAAACAGGCCGGTCAATGGATCGCAAACTATGCAGCCGAAAAGATCCCGGCAAGCCCCCTATGTCCGTCTCTATACCTGGCTTCTGGTCGTTCTGGTCTTCTGTTCTCCCCTGCCGCTCAGGGCGGCTCAGGAAATCCGCCTGGGAGAAATTAATCCTCTTTCCGGCAATCTGGCCAAACACGGCCTGGAAATCCACCAGGGAATTCTTTACGCAGTAGAAGAAGCTAATGCCCAGGGGGGAGTGGCAGGACACCCCGTGGAACTTCTCAGCCGGGATGACCAGAGCAAACCGGACGTGGCGGTCAATCAGGCTCAGGACTTGATCTTCCGGGGAAAAGTGACAGGTTTGGTGGGCGGGTACGTGGATTCGCTGGTGGGGCCCATCAGCCAGCAGGCCGCCAGGCACCGGGTACCCTATGTAGCTTCGGCCAGCCTCCTGCAGTCTATCACCGGGAACAAAAATCCCTACTTCTTTCGCGTTTCTCGCCTGGAAGGCATCGTGCAGCCTTTGTGCCGGTTTCTCACCCAGACTCTGAAAACTCGACGGGTGGCCGTGCTGTACGCTGCTTCTCCGGGGGCCACCGAATTTTCCGATAGCATCCGGGCTAATCTTCGCCAGATGGGCAATGACACCATCCTCCAGGAAAAGTTTCGCCCCGGCTTGCCGGATTTTTCCATATTCCTTCTCAAGTTGCCTCCGGCCCAGGTTGAGGTGCTAATCAGCGGCGGCTTTTATGCCGATAATATGATTCTGGTCCGGCAGTTGCGAGAGCGGCCCCTGGGCCTGAAGGCCTTTATTGCCCCTTGGGGAGTGGCGTACCAGAGTTTTATCGACGAGGTGGGGCTGGCCTCTGAGGGGCTTTTCGGCACTTGTGCCTGGAACCCGGGCATCACTCAGCCCGGCACCGAAAGGGCTTCCCAGACCTTTGTGGAGGGGTTTCGGAAAAAGTTCTCCAAAGAGCCCAACACCACAACTATGCACGGGTACACTTGCGCCCGGGCCCTGCTGGCGGCCATCGAAAACGTTCTCAAAGAAGGAGTCCATCCCACCGGAGAGGCCGTCAGTCGGGCCCTGGCCAGGCTTGACCTTCAGTTGCCCATGGAGAGACTGACCTTTGATGAACACGGCGACCCTCAGCATTATCAGCAGGTGATAGTCCAGATTCAAAAGCAGCGGTTGGTGGTGGTGTACCCCCCCGAACGGGCCACGGGCCAGGTGGATTTCAGCCTGGCAGCGCGCTGAGACGGGGATTGTAACGAACCAATGAGCAATGGCACACTTTCGGCTTTTCTCCCTGGCCTTCCTGGCTTCAAGATGTTAGCCGCCTTTGCACGGGGCTTGTGATTATGTGGGTTGGGGTTCCCATCATCTTCACCGGTTTTTCCCTGGGTTCCTTTTATGCCCTCATAGCCCTGGGTTTTTCCCTCATCCTTGGCGTCGCTCGGGCTTTCAATCTGGCCCACGGGGAGATGATCGTGGTCTCCGGTTATCTCGCCTACGTTATGTGGCAGTTTTTCCAAGTTCCCTTCTTCTGGATCTTGCCCATCTGCTCCTTAGTTCTGCTGGGCCTGACGATTCCCTTGTACTACCTGCTCCGGCGGTTGCCGGAGCCTTACGGTTTAAATACCTTGATGGTGACCCTGGGTCTGGGTCTGCTGCTGCAAAATCTTCTGCTGGCCTGGTTTTCCGCCGACTACCGCCTGATGAAGTTGGATTGGCCTTTATTGACTATCCCCGGGGTGAATTTTCGCTTTCCTCTGCCCCAAGTGATGCTCATTATTCTGGCTCTCCTGGTCACCGTGGTGGTCCACTTGGTGCTGCGGCACACCTTTTTAGGCAAGGCCTTGCGGGCCGCTATCCAGGACCGAGAGGCAGCCCAAACGGCCGGGGTCAATGTCCACCGCATGGCCCTGGTCGCCTTTGGCTTGGGGGGCCTGCTCATTGGCCTGGCCGGCCCGCTCTTGGCGCAAAATATGTACCTCTATCCTGCCGCCGGCGTCGAGGCGACCATGATCGCCATTGTTGTTACCCTCTTTGCCGGCTTGGGCCAGATCCGGACCATCCTCTTAGGGGGGTGGCTTCTGGGCCTCACGCAGTCGGCGGCGGTCTTTACCCTGGGCAGCAACTGGCGAGAGATGGTGAGCGCCGCCCTGCTTATCCTACTGCTCTATTTCCGGCCGGAAGGAATTTCTCTGGATAAAGAGCATTGAGCCGAGGCTTACCTCCGTCCACAGGTAGCTGGGTTTGTTTGATCTGCATTTGATTCGGCGCCCAGGGATGGCGGCCGGACTTTTTTGAAGTATCACCGGAATGATGTTTATGAGGAAAATCCACCCCTCTTTCCTTCCAGCCGCAGCCGGAGTTCTGCTTCTCGCCCTCTGGCCGCTCGTTTTCCGGGAGGCGACTCAGGTCCACCAGGTTCTGGGGATTACCTGCCTTTTTGGCACCCTGGCCTTGGCCTGGAACATTTACGCCCTCTCCGGGGCCATTTCCTTCGGACATGCGGCCTTTTTCGGCCTGGGAGCCTATGCTTCGGCCCTCCTCAACCACCATTTCCACTGGTCGCCCCTTCTCACGATTCCTTTGGGGGCCTTGGCCAGTGTCGCTTTTGCAATATTCTGGAGCTTGGGTTTCAGGCGGCTCCGGAGCGTCTATCTGGGTCTGGCATCCCTGGCAGCGGTGGAAATTCCCAAAACCATCGCGGACAATTGGGACAGCCTCACTTATGGCTCCATGGGGATAATGGGCCTGGACCGTCTGCCAACCCTGGCCCTGGGGGGCTTCACGGTGGATTTTGGCATGAACATCACGGCCCAGTACTACCTGTTGCTGGTCATTATGCTCTTGGCGGCGCTGTTAAATCTGGAGGCCATCAGCTCCAGGTGGGGGTGGACTTTGCGGGCCCTGCGCGAAAACGAAACCGCGGCGACCATGCTCGGCATTGCAGCCAACCGGGAAAGAAGCAAGGCCCTGATACTGAGCTCTTATTTAGCAGGCATCGCCGGCGCCCTTTATGTCCATATCATGGGACTGGTCGAGCCGGCCCTGGTCTTTAACCTGCATCTGTCGGTTCTGCCGCTGATTTTCAGTATCTTCGGTGGCCGCACGAGGCCTTGGGGGCCAGTTCTGGGAGCGTTCATCCTCTATCCGGTGGAACAGCTCTTCCTCATGCCCTTACTTCCTATGGGCCATTCTGCTCTTTACGGACTGGTCATCATTTTGACGATATTTTTGTTTCCAAACGGAATTGCTGCATGGCTGCCATTGGCCCCCAAGTCTGTCTAGCGGTTCGGCAGATCAAGAAATCTTTTGGGGACCAGACCGTTCTCCGGGACATCTCCTTTTCCCTGCCGGAAGGCGAGATCTTGGGCCTCATCGGTCCCAACGGCGCCGGCAAAACCACACTTTTCAATATAATCAGCGGCTGGCAAAGGCCCACCTTCGGCAGCGTGGTCTTTTTCGGTCAGGAAACCACCACCTGGCCGCCGGAACGTCTGAGCCGGGCAGGTCTGGCCAGGACCTTCCAGGTCCCCCAGATTTTTCCGGAAATGACCGCCTTAGAAAACGTCCTCATGGGCGCCTGGCTGAAAGGCGAGCCGCACCATTCCCTCAAACAGGC
>Ga0366819_10268_pt1 | contig 23758 bp, 14 predicted proteins | sample TotcelFGM3001N15_FD_207091 | JGI IMG/M metagenome (GOLD analysis project Ga0366819, IMG submission 207091) | Enriched cells from coal bed in the Powder River Basin, Montana, United States - Total cells FGM rep3 HSBNCT.FGM.300.1.N15 ... | reverse complement strand
GGTCGCCAACGATGGCAAACGAGCCGTTGTCCGTGCTGCCGGTGCCCGAGACCAGCGTGTAGGTGAACGTGTCGCCGGCGTCGGGGTCCGTGGTGGACAGCGTGCCGATGACCGTGCCCGTCGGCTGGTTCTCGGCGATCGTGCTGTTGGAGAGGGCCAACTCGGTCGGCGCGGCCATCATCAGGATGCGGGCGACGGCGGCCTGATTGCCTCCGTCGCCGGCCACGAGGATCCGGCCGTCCGGTTGAGGCATTACGCTCTTGGCTGAAGCCGCAGCCCCGAAGCTGTGCGTGCGCAGTCCGCCCGCGCCGAAGTTGTTGTTTAGGGTACCGTCCGGCTTGTAACAAGCCAGCCCAAAACTGCCCCCGTTGGCTGTGCCGACGACCAGGATGTCGCCGTTGGCCAGGATCGTCAGGTCTTCCGCGCGATCCGCTGCGTACCAGAAATCGGTGATCACCATGCCGCCCGCGCCAAAGCTCGTGTCGAGGGTGCCATCGACATGGAAACGGGCGAGAGCGAAATCCGTGTCGCCGACCCCGAAACTCTTGTTTGTCTCTCCGCCGATGACGATCTTGCCGTCAGGCTGGACGGCCACGGCGCGGCCGATGTCCAGCGTGCCGCCAAAATCCGCGGTGGCGAAGCCGCCGACGCCGAACGAGGTGTCGAGGGTCCCGTCGTTCAGGACGCGCAGGACCCCGAAGCTCGTGTCGGCGTTAGTACCGGTCGAACCGACCAGCACGATCTTGCCGTCGCTTTGCAGCGCCATGTCGTAGGCGCGGTCCTCTTGGCCGCCCGCAAACCAGTAGCGCCGGCAGCCAATGGAAAATGTCGTATCGATGCTGCCGTCGGCGTTGTAGCGGGCCAGCGCGAAGTCGAGGTCTCCGCCGGTGTTGGTGCTGCCGGCGACGAGGATCTTGCCGTCGGCCTGCACGACCACGGCCTGGGCCTCCTCGTCGTCGCCGCCGAAGCCGCTATTGCGGAAGCCGTTGCCGTTGAACGTGGTGTCGAGCATGCCGTCGGCGCCGTAGCGGGCCAGTGCAAAGTCCCGATTGGAAGTCGATTGCATTGTGGCGCCCACGACGAGGATCTTGCCGTCGCTCTGCAAGGCCACATCCAGCGGGACTTCGTCTCCCGACCACGTGCCCGACTGGTACCAGAAGTCGGTGCGCACATATCCGTCGAAGCCGAACGCCGTATCGATGGTTCCATCGGGCCGCATCCGCGCCAGAGAGAGGGCTGTGCCCGGCGCGTCCGCGCTTTGTCCCCCGCTGCCGGCGAGGATGATGTTGCCGTCGGGCTGGAGCACAGCCGCTTGGCCCTTGCCCGGCTTCAACACGGGAAAGCCGGTGATGGTCAACTTCCCCGTCGAGCCGAAAGTGGTATCGAGCCAGAGATCGGTATTGACGCGGAACAGGTTGATATCGCCCGTGGTCTGCGCCGAGTCGGAGGCAGTCCCAATCACTACCGGCTTGCCGTCGGCTTGCAGGGCGATGGCGCTGAGAGATTCGTGGGCGGTCGAAAAGTAGGTGAACGCCACCACGACGCTTCCATTTGAGTTGAGTCGCTTAACCTCGTAGTCGTAGTCCCCGTCTCGACAGATCGTTCCGGCCAGGAGGATGCTCCCGTCGGCTTCCAGGGCGATGTCGTAGGCGGCGTTGTACGTTGTGCCTGTCGTGTACCAGGCGACGGTGCCGCTCGTGCCGAAGGACGTGTCGAGGGTCCCATTGGGAAGGAATCGCGCCGCGGCAAATCCGCCCGTGGTGCTGTAGCAATAGCCGCCCAGGAGAATCTTCCCGTCGGGCTGAATCGTCACAGCTTGCGCATAGTCAAACAGCCCCAGCCCCAACACATCGGCCGTGGCCAGCCCTCCGCTGCCGAAGGTGCTGTCCAGGCTGCCATCTGTGTTGTAGCGGGCGACGCCCATGTCCGTCGAATTGCCGGCCACTCGCGCCTCCCCGACCACCACGATCTTGCCGTCCGGCTGGATCGCCAGATCATAGGCGCGATCAGAGCCGCCCGCGGGAAACGGAGTGACTACCAGGCCGCCGTTTCCGAAGGTCGCATCCAGCGTGCCATCGGGGTTCAGTCGAGCCAGGCCGAAGTCCACCCCATTGGCAGTCGAAGTCCCGGTCACCACGATCTTCCCATCCGCTTGCAGGGCTACCGCCTGCGCCCCGCCGCCGTCGAGCCCACCGGACGGGCTGAACCCGACCCTGACCTTCCCTCCGTCTCCAAAGCTCGGGTCCAGCTTGCCGTCGGCCTGATAGCGGACGATCCCCATGTACCTGAGGTCGCCGGTCACCCCGACCGCGATGATCTTGCCGTCCGGCTGTACCGCAAGATCCTTCACCTCCTCCGAGCTGGTTCCGCTCACATGGGTGGCCACTTTTCCGGCCAGTCCGAACGACACGTCGCGCGTGCCGTCGGGCAAGTAGCGGGCCAGCGCGAAGTCGTTGTCGGCGCGCCCGCCGACGAGGATCTTCCCGTCGCTCTGCACCGCGACTGCGCGACCGTATTCCCGGGTGGACTGCCCCGGCAACAGCGTCGTGGCCCGGCCGTCGCCGTCGAAGCTCCGATCAAGGTCTCCGTAGGCAGGCGGAGGCGAAACATCGCCCCACACGCGAAGCAGGGCAAAATCCTTGCCCGTGGCGTTCATCGTGGCGTAGCCGGCCAACGTGACCCGCCCGTCGGGCTCAATCACCAGGCTCCCCGCCCGGTCATCCCCGCCGGTGAAATCGTACGTCAGAAAGCCTTGGTTTCCGACGGTGGTGTCGAGAACCCCGTTGGCATCGCAGCGCAGCAGCAGCCAATCGGCGGCGGTGCCGGTCGTGGACCCCGCCAGCACGATCTTGCCGTCGGACTGGAGGGCCATGCCTGTTATCGCGGCAGAAGAACCGGGGACGGTGAATTTCGCAATGCCGTTGGTGCCAAAGCCCGCATCGTAGGCCGACCCGCTCTCGTTGATCCGTGCGACGACCACCGAGGAAGTCATCGAAGCCGCCAGGATCTTCCCATCGGGCTGGACCGCCACGCGCTGTGCGCCTTGAGACGACAAACCCTGCATCCACGCAATGCCGTCGCCGCTAAACGCCGTGTCCAAGCTCCCGTTGGCGAGGTAGCGAAGCACAATCATGCTGAACGGGTAGGTCGACGACAAGGCGGTAGCGCCCAACACGATCCGGCTCGACGAGTCGATCACCACGTCGTTGGCCTGCTCGCTGCCGGTCGACAGGTTCGTGATCACGATCCCGCCGCTGCCGAAGTTGCCGTCGGGCGTACCGTTGGAATTGAAACGGACCACGGCGATGTTCACGTTCGTCCCATCGTTCTTGGGCATGCTGCGGCCCACGGCGACGATCTTGCCGTCGGACTGGATGGCGATCGCGTAGCAGTGGTTGACGTGGCCCGAGCCGATGTCCAACAGCGTCTTGCCGCCGGTCCCGAAGGTGGAATCGAGCGAGCCGTCGGGGTTGTAGCGGGCCAGGGCAAAATCCTCGTTCGTGTCCGGCGACCAAGAGTGGCCGCCCACCACGATCTTGCCGTCAGCCTGAATCGCCACGTCGTAGGCCGAGTCGCTGCGGGCGCCGAAATCGGTGGCCACCCGCCCACCGCTGCCGAACGTGGGGTCCAACTGGCCGTCGGCCAGGTAGCGGGCGACGGCGAAGTCCTCGGTGTTGGTGCCAACGACCACGAGTTTGCCGTCGCCCTGTCGGGCGACGGCCCGGCCCGTGTCGTCGCCCGCCCCGCCCACGTTGGTCGTCACCTTACCGTCGCCGCCGAAGGTGGTGTCCAGGCTGCCGTTGGCCAGGTAGCGGACCAGGCCCAGGTCGTCGCCGGTGTTGCGGGAAAGCGACGCCCCGGCGGCGACGATCTTGTTGTCGGCAGCGACCAGCACCGCCCAGGCGCTGCTGTAGGGCTGGTCGCACTGAGTGAGAACCTGGCCGTCGCCGTCGAAGCTGGTATCGAGAGTCCCATTCGAAAGCCACCGGCCGACGGCCATCCGAACTCCGGAGTAGTCGGATGGAATCGCCACTCCCGCCGCCACGATCTTGCCGTCGGCCTGCACAACCACGGACGTCGCGTAGTCGCTGGAGTCGAAGCTGGCGGTGACTTTGCCGCCGCTGCCGAAACTGCCGTCCAGCGCGCCATCGGTGGCGAATCGGGCCAGGCCGAAGTGCCCGGCCGCCACCCCGGCGACTACGATCCCGCCGCTCGCATCCAGAGTCATCGCATAAGGTATCTCGCTGCCGCCGAAGTCGGCGCGGGCAAGGCCACCGCTGCCGAAGGAGGTATCGAGCTGGCCCGTGGCCGAGTAGCGGCAGACGCCGAAGTCGTTAGTCGTTCCGTAGGCCCACAGGCCGACCACGATGCGGCCGGAACTGTCGATCGCTACGCCGTGGGGCACGTCGAAGTTGCTGAAATCGCCCGTCACCCGCCCGCCGGTCCCAAACGATGCGTCGAGCGATCCATCCGGGTTGAGTCTGGCCAGCGCGAGATCCGTGTACGTGCTGTAAGTGCGGCCCGCGAGGACGATCCGCCCGTCGCCCTGCAAGGCAAGTCCGTGGATGCGCTCGTAAGCACCGAAATCAAGGGTGAGAAGGCCGCCGGCGGCAAAACTGGTGTCGATCGTGCCGTCGGCCAAGTAACGCATCACGCCCAGGTCCCAGGTGGTGCCGCGGATCGCTCCGCCGACCAAGATCCGCCCATCCGGCTGAAGGACCACGGCCACGCCTTCGTCGAGCCAAGTGCGCACGATGCCGCCGCTGCCAAAGGTGGTGTCCAATTCGCCAGCGTCGGTGTAGCGGGCCAGAATGGCCTCGCTGGTCGACGTGCCTACGGCCAGAATCTTGCCGTCGGGTTGTTGGACCAGGGCATTGACCTGATCCTTGCTGGAGCCTGGGAAATCGGTGGCCAGGCGGCCTTCGGCGCCAAAGCCGGAGTCCAGGTCACCGAAGGCGAGCAAGACACGATCTTCCAACACTTCCATGGCCAGTCGCCGGGACGATAAGTCAACGAGCCGGCGCCGCACGCCTCGCCGAGGCGATTTGCGTGAAGAGGAATTAGACGCGTTCATTGTACCAACCTCTGGGAGGGGGCATCCGAGACTGCTCTCGGCACGATCCACATCTACATCTACTTTAAGCGAAAACTCCCTTTGAGGCAACAGCCCTGCTTGCCGTGCAACCGTACGGCATGCCGGAGTGCAGGCTCGAAGCGACGAGCCGGCGGTTGAAACGCGTCTGGCCAGTGGTGAGCCATGGCCATGTGCGTGGCGAAGAACCCATCGGCAAGACTCAAGTGGCACATCGAAGCCAGTCGCAGCGCGATGCTGACGTCATCAGCCGGCAGGACGTACGCTTCGGCGACGGCGGACCTGTTCGGCCAGTGCTTCGAGCAGGGCCTCCGAATCCTCCCAGCCCAAGCAGGCGTCGGTGATGCTGCAGCCGTAGATCAGCGGTTGGCCGGGCACGAGGTCTTGGCGCCCTTCCCGGAGGTGCGATTCGACCATCACGCCGATGATTCGCGGGTCACCGCGTCCGACTTGCTCGCCGACCGATTCGGCGACCGCCAGTTGCCGGCGGTATTGCTTGTTGCTGTTGGCGTGCGAACAGTCGATCATCAGCCGCGGCGGCAGGCGGGCTGACGTCAACGCGGTACATGCCGCCGTGACGCTGGCCTCGTCATAGTTAGGCATCTGGCCGCCGCGCAGAATCAAGTGGCAATCCTGGTTCCCGCGTGTACGGACGATGGCCACTTGGCCGTTCTTATGAACCGACAGAAAATTGTGCTGTTGCGCGGCGGCAATGATGGCGTCCAACGCGATTTTGACGTCGCCGTCCGTGCCGTTCTTGAAACCGATCGGCGACGACAGGCCGGATGCCAGTTCGCGATGAACTTGCGATTCGGTGGTCCGCGCGCCGATCGCCCCCCAGCTGATCAAGTCGCCGATGTACTGCGGCGAAATGGTGTCCAGAAACTCCGAGCCGGCGGGCACGCCCAAGCGGTGGATGCGGAGCAGCAGGTCGCGGGCGATCCGCAGACCCTCGTTGATGCGGAACGTGCCGTCCAGGTAAGGATCGTTGATCAGGCCCTTCCAGCCGACCGTCGTGCGGGGCTTCTCGAAATATACCCGCATCACGATCTCCAAATCGGCGTCCAGTCGCTCGCGAACTTGCGCCAAGCGGCTGGCGTACTCTTCTGCTGCGTCCGGATTGTGGATCGAACAGGGGCCCATGATCACCAGCAGCCGATCGGATTGACCGCGCAAGATCTGTTTGACCCGGTCGCGAGTTCGTGAGATCAAGGTCTCGATTGCCGTCCCTTGGATCGGAAAAAAACGGATCAGGTGCGCCGGCGGCGGCAACGGAACGATCTCGGCGATTCGCTCGTCGTCCGTCTGCGAGGTTCGATCGGACGGGGCTTGGTGCAGGTAGTCGTCACACGCGGGCTCGATCGTCATGCGTTGGGCTTTCGGCAGGCATGGAGTTCTGGGGCAACACAGTTTTCATTCTCCCGTGCTCGACGGTTTTCGACAAGGTCCCGCCACGTCGCGCAAGACGCCGTGGCGTGATGGGAACGGGCCGATGAGAATTGGCCTCCTGGGGATTGCGAGGCCTGTGCAGGCCGCTAGACTGAAGACCCGGGCGGTGAGGGTCCGTTCGAGTCCAGGCTTCGCCACTGGCGGACAGGCCAAAGACTTGGGCTTCAATTAGGCCAGTGTTAGGCCGCGGCGAAACATAAGGAGCATTGCCGATGACGGGTTGGATTTTTTGCCTTGTGTTATGGGGCGCTGCACCGAATCCCGTCGATGCGCGAGACATTGGCACCGGCCGGGAGATCCCGACGCTTTCGTATGCCGACCAGCCGTTCATCGTCCGGACGGATGACGGCGCGTGGCTGTGCGCGCTGACGACGGGCACGGGCCACGAAGGCGCGCCCGGCCAGAATGTGGCGACGCTGCGGAGCACGGATCAAGGGCGCACGTGGTCCGAGCTGGTGTTTGTCGAGCCTCTGGACGGCCCCGAGACATCCTATGCCGTGCTGCTGAAAGTTCCCGGCGGACGAGTGTACGTGTTCTACAATCACAATACGGACAACGTCCGCGAAATTCCACTGGACCGAGGCCCGAACCTGCCGCCGGGCGTCTGCAAACGCGTGGATTGCTTGGGCTACTACGTGTTCAAGTACAGCGACGACGGCGGGCGAACCTGGTCGTCCGAACGCTATCCCATCCCGTCACGCGAGATGGACATCGACCGGCAGAATCCGTTTCAAGGCAAGATTCGCTATTTCTGGAACGTCGGCAAGCCATTCATTCATGCCGGGGCGGCGTTCGTCTCGCTGCACAAAGTGGGTGGCATCGGCGCCGGCTTCTTTACGCGCAGCGAAGGCGTCCTTTTGAAAAGCCAGAACATTCTCACCGAGCGCGACCCGGCCAAGATCACTTGGCAGACGCTGCCTGACGGCGATTTCGGGCTGCGCACGCCGCCGGGCGGAGGACCGATTGCCGAAGAGCAGAGTTATGCCGTCCTGAGCGACGGCTCGTTCTATTGCGTCTATCGCACGATCGACGGCCATCCGGCGTTTGCGTACAGCCGGGACGGCGGGCACACGTGGGCGACGCCTCAGTATGAAACCTTTGCGGACGGCCGCCGAATGAAGCATCCACGGGCTGCCAATTTCGTCTGGAAATGTGAGAACGGAAAGTATTTGTACTGGTTCCACCATCACGGCGGGCGGTTCATCCGCGAGCACCCTCAGCGGCCGAACATCGCCTACGATGACCGCAATCCGGTCTGGTTGTGCGGCGGCATCGAGGCGGACAGTCCGGAGGGCAAGGTGATCCGCTGGTCGCAACCTGAAATCTTGTTGTACGACGACGATCCGTACCTCCGCATGAGTTATCCGGACCTGATCGAAGAAGACGGCAAGTATTTTTTCACCGAGACTCAAAAGGACGTGGCGCGGCTGCACGAAATTGATCCGGCGTTGCTGGAGGGATTATGGAGTCAGCTGACCGAGCCGCGCCCCGCGACCGAGGACATCGTGCTGGCGCTGCCCGCGGACGGCCAGCCGATGCCGGCTCAAATCGCGCTTCCCGCCTTGCCGGCGTTCACCGCTCGCGACACTTCGCGGCCGGACTATGGTACGAAGGATCTGCGGCAGGGATTTTCCTTAGAATTGTGGCTGCAACTAGATTCGCTGGACACAAATCAAATCCTGTTGGACAATCGGACGCCCGAGGGCAAAGGGTTCTGTCTGCAAACTGCCGCTGGCGGCACGGTAGAAATCGTCCTGAATGACGGGCGGAGCGAAAGTCGTTGGAGTTGCGATCCCGGCCGGCTCCAGGCCGGTCAAAAACACCACGTCGTCGCCATTGTCGACGGCGGGCCCAAGGTCATCAGTTTTGTGGTTGACGGGCGACTGGACGACGGCGGCGATTCGCGGCAGTTCGGCTGGGGCCGGTTCAACCCTCAATTTCGCGGGCCCAGCGGCGAGGCGATGTTGCGGATCGGGCCGAATGTTTTGGGAGCCGTCGAATCGGTTCGGGTTTACCGCCGAGCGATCCGGACGTCCGAAGCGATCGGCAACTACAACCGGTGAGATTCCTATGGATTCCGTCGAGCGCGTCTTCACGGCGCTTCGCCGACAACAGCCGGACCGGGTGCCGGTCATCGAATTCGTCGTGGATGAAAAGGTAGCTCGCGCCGCTTTGCCCGACTGTCTGGATGTGGCCGATTGTCTGGATCGGTTGGGGTTGGACGGCGTCGATTGCGGTGCGTATTTCGCCCGCACGTGCGAGCATGCCGACGGGACCTACGACGACGAGTGGGGCGTGACATACATGGCGAATACCGAAGTCGTCGCGCATCCGATCCGGGGCCCATCCATTCCAGCTGTAACGCGGCTAACTTTACGGCGATGATCCGCGCGGCTCACGAATTCGGCCGATACGCGTGAAATGTTAAGCCGGGGATCGCCCGGCTGACAAGTAAGTCGTGCCACATGTTGACACGCTGCCACACGCCCAAGAAAACGAAAGGGGAAGGCATGAAGCCTTCCCCTCGATTTCTGCGACCCGGCGGGCCAGCTATTCCGGCATCGGTGCGGAAGTTTCTTCGGTAGGAACCGGCTCGGCAGGCGCTTCTACGGCGGGAGCATCCGGAGCCGGAGTCACCTCAGCAGGTTCCTCCACCGGAGCCGTTTCGGCCGGAGCGTCGGTATCGGGCGTTACGTCCGGCGAGGTCACATCGCTATCCGGTGCCGTATAGGGCGCGTCGCCGCCCGTCGGTGCAGTGGACTTCTCGCATCCGACCGCAAAGAGACCAACAACCAAAACCACCAGCAGCAAACTCAGACTCTTCATCGAACCACCCTCTCATAAAAACAGAACTTTCGTCGTCGCGGTCCACACGGCCGCGTATTACGCATTTGTCCTCGCCCTATAGATCCGCGACGAAGCGGTTTTATTCCCCCGCAGGAAAAAAAAACCGCGAACTGCATCGCCCCTGGCAATTTTCGGTGGAATTGGGGAATAATACAGCTTCACAGAAGATCTATAACCGGGTAGGGTACCGATGACTGCAGAAGCTGTGGCGGATACGGACGACAGGAACGCCTCGGCTGCGCCGTCCCCTCCAGCCACTGGTGCGCCAATACAGCCGTCAGGCATACAGCCGCTCGACATTCGGACCTTGGTTCAGGAACACCATCGGGACGTGTATCGCTATGCGTATCGGCTGGCCGGACGAGAAGTGGATGCCGAGGATTTGACACAACAAACGTTCCTAATCGCGCAGCAGCGATTGCAACAGATTCGCCAGCCTCAGCGCGTAGTGAGCTGGCTGTTTACAATTTTGCGAAGCTGTTACCTCAAGGCCAAGGGCAAATCCGTGCCGCTGTCGGCAACCAGTATCGAATTGGACGTCGACAGCATCCCGGAGTCGCCGATCGAGGAAACAATCGACAAAGAGGCCATTCAGGCGGCGATTAACAGCTTGCCGGACGAGTTCAAATTGGTGGTGGTCATGTTCTATTTCGAGCAGCGTTCGTATAAAGAGATTGCCAACCAGTTGCAGATACCCATCGGAACTGTGATGAGCCGGCTGACGCGAGCCAAAGGCCGGTTGCGGGCCTGCCTGTTAGAGACGTCCAATACTCAGGAGGCCAATGTTCAGGAGGCCAATGTTCAGGAAACTAGAGTTCCGGACGGGCGGCGAGGCATCACATCATGACCGATCAAGAAATCCAAGAAGCGATGGACGTCTGTCGTCCCGGTGGCGAGGACTTGCGGCAGCCTGAAATGGCGGCATTGGCCGAGGCGATTCGAAACGATCCCGAAATCCGTCGCCGATTTGAACGTAGTCAGCGGTTCGACGCCGCAGTCATGAACATGTTTCGTAATATTCCCGTGCCGGAGGGGCTTGAGGGCCGCTTGTTGGCCGCCATCGAAGCGGCGGACATTCCGGCAGCGGAGGCTTTATCCGAGCTCGGTGCCTTGTACGGCTCCGACTCGTCACCCGGCCCCGCTAGCATCCTCCCTGGTGCACTAGCGGTAGCTCGATCTTCGGGCTCTGATATCCAGATCTCAGGTGCCTCCCGTGATTTGCGGCGCAAACGGCGCCGTATCGGGGCGATCGTTACAGCCGGTCTTGCGGCAGCTGCCGCACTGGTCGGATTCGTGCTCATCCCTTATTTTGGCGCTGCGGAGCCCCGGGCCGACGATCGTTTACCCGGCGAGGTTTTGGCGTGGATGGATGCGGTGGTTCGGCAGGGGTGGAAGACGGACTTGCAGACCGATCAATTACGCGCTCGTCCGCTGGACCGCGCGGTCCGGGCGAACCCTCAACGTTGGTGTTCCATCCCGACGCCCTATGACTCGCAAACCGTGGTCTACGACCTCGCTCCGCGCGAAGGCGACTTGGCCTTGGTGTTTTGCATGCGGTCGCGAGTTCGGAATTCGACGCTTCCTGAGATTCCTCCTTGGAATGCCTTCTCGGCGACGGGCGGCTTGACGTTAGGGGTTTGGCGCCATGGTGACATGGTTTATGTGCTCGTCGTTCGAGGGGGAACGCGTCGGTACCGCGAGCTGATCGCGACTCCGCCATTGATCGGATTGCTCCCGGACAGCCATCCAGTTTTGCTAATCCCGACAGCTTGACAGCTGCGGTGTTAATCGGGGCGATGCGACTAATCTTGAACGCGATCGCTGGCCGAATCCAGATCATGGCAGCGGCTGTTTCTTCCTGCCGTGATCCTCCAAGCACGCCGGAAATCCCCAATGATTGGATCGACCTGGAACGCGATATTCATCACGATGGCAGTCGGCGCCGGCCTGTTTGCCCAGCAGGCCGCCCACAAGATCTCGTCCGGCAGCGAGGACAAGCAGGTCGGTTCGTTGGCCGGCTTGGAATTGTTCTGCTCGGCGGAGGGCTACTATTTGGCGGGGCGCTTCCAAGGATCCGCCGGCGTTATCGACTTGCCGGGCGAATCTCCAACTTCGCCGCGGGCGGACGATTCGCCGCTGCTGGCGGAAAGTGGAGTTTTGCCCGAAGCCGCCGCTCCACTGCCCGAGCCGATAGAGCCTGAGACCGAATCCGCGATCCCGCCGCCGAAATTCGCGATTGCCCCTCCGGCGGAGGATGTTGTCCAGCAGGAAATGGCGATTGAAACTGCGACGGCCGCCCAAGGGCCGTCGCAGACTGTCGATACCGAGCAGCCCCTGCGGGATCCAATCGCTCCCGCGCTGGCCGGCGGCGGCATGGCAGAGGTACTCCCTCCGCCGGCCCCTGATATCCCGCTCAGCATCCCCCAGGACCTCTTTGGCAAACCTGCCGAGGCTGCGCTGCCTGTAGCGGCGCCGCCTGCCACGGCACGGCCGCCGTTGCCGTCGAGCATTGCGGCTCCCGGCGAGCGGACGTATCGCGATGCGGTGCCGAGCCCCAGCGGCCGATATGTTAGTCCCTCTGATTTGGTTCGCGAGCGGGCCATGGCACGTGGGGAACAGCTTCGCCAGCGGGTCGAAACCCGCAAGTGGTTGGGCGTCAGCCCGCTTCGCCCGGCGATCGACTCGACCCCTTACACGGCCGTTGATGAGCCTCAGCAGCTGATCTTGATTATTCCCAGCACGGCTTCGAGGCCAAGACACTAACCCGGTGGCAAGCAATAGCTGCAATGCGGATTTTGGGACGCAGATACGATACGCAAACGCCGGTCGTGATCTCGTTGGACGAGGGCCGGATCTCGGACGTGGCGACTGACAGCCGAATCGCTGACGATCGTCTGCCCTGGATCGGGCCGGGCCTAATCGATCTCCAGGTGAATGGTTTCAAAGGCCGGGCGTTCAACGATCCGCGTCTGGGCGCGGAAGACGTGCTGCAGATCAGCCGGAGTTTGGATCGGTTTGGCGTCACCGGCTATTGTCCGACGGCCACCACCGACAGCTTCGAGGCATTGGCCCGCATGATGGCGGTGGTCGCCGGCGCCTGCGAACAAGACACAGAGGTGGCCCGGCGCGTCCGCGGAATCCACTTGGAGGGTCCGTACATCTCCGGGGAAGACGGTCCCCGGGGCGCACACCCGCGCATACACGTCCGGCCGCCGGACCGGAACGAATTTCAACGTCTGCAGGATGCGGCGGGCGGCCGCATCCGCATCTTGACGATGTCGCCCGAGTATCCCGGCGCCGCCCCATTCATCGCCCGTCTGGTGGCAACGGGTGTTGTGGTGGCGATCGGCCATACCAATGCGACGGCCGACCAGATCCGTGCGGCGGTCGACGCCGGAGCGCGCCTCAGCACGCATCTGGGCAACGGCAGTCACGGACAAATTCGCCGGCATCCGAACTATATCTGGGACCAGTTAGCCGAAGATCGCCTGACCGCCAGTCTGATCGTGGACGGCCATCATCTGCCTGCCGCGGTCGTCAAATCATTCGTGCGAGCCAAAATGCCGGCCCGCTGCATTTTGGTCAGCGACGTGGTTGCCTTGGCGAACTTGCCGCCGGGCCGCTACAATATGCCGAGCTTGGGCGAGATCGATCTTTTCGAGAATGGGCGGACGGCCGTCGTCGCCCAACCGCAACTGCTGGCGGGCGCCGTGCTGCCGATTACCGCAGGGATCGCCAACGTGCTGCGTTTTACCGATGAAGATTTGTCTTCCGCGGTGGATATGGCCAGCATCCGGCCCGCAGCCCTTCTAGGAGCCACGGAACCTTGGCTCGCACCCGGCAGGCTGGCAGACTTGGCGATCTTCCGCCTGCCCGGCGCCGATCGATCGGAGCCGATCGGCGAACTGGAAGTCATCGCCACCATCAACGCGGGCCGCTTGGTTTTCGGCGAATTGCCGGTTTGAATCAACCGCTCTCGGCTTGGATGCATTCCCCCCGCCGTCGTTTGGTATTATCCAGTCGTTTTTTCGTCCGTAGCGGGAGCCGCAAAATGATCACGCGGGTGCGGCGTGGACGCCGTGAACCGGACGGTAAGCCTGTTAACCGTTGTTTCGGCAACTTGACACACTTGCGGGTGACCTGTATTCTTTCGAACCTACCGAAACAGCAAATGCCTGCGTTAGAAGGTTTTCGATCGTCGCGAAACCGCCGTTGGATGAGCGGAGACGCCACGAGCGGTTCAGCGGAAAGCATATAACATTATGAATCCGAACGAGTTGTTGCGAATTGTCGACTCGCTTCACCGCGAGAAGAACATCGACACGGAGGTCGTCTTCCAGGCGATCGAAGCCGCACTCGGATCGGCTGCGCGACGACAGTTCGGCGAAGAATCGGAGATTGTCGTCCAGATTGACAGAGCCAGCGGAATCATGCAAGCGATCGTCAACGGAAATCCGTTGGACGAGGACACGATAGGCCGGATCGGCGCGCAAACCGCCAAACAGGTGATTATTCAGAAAATTCGTGAGGCGGAGCGGGATTCCTTGGTTCAGGAATTCAGCGGCCAAATCGACGATATGGTGAACGGCATTGTCCAGCGCGTCGAAGGCGGAGCGACGCTGGTCTCGCTCGGCAGTCTCGAGGCCATTCTGCCGCGCAGCGAACAGATTCCCGGCGAAGCCCATCATCCCAACGAACGAATTCGCGCGGTGATTCATGAGGTCAAACCGCAGGGAAGTCGCGTTAAAGTCGTGCTGAGTCGGACGCGGGCCGTGTTGGTGCGGAGGCTGTTCGAGCAGGAGATTCCGGAGATTGCCGAAGGCGTGATCGGGATCAATGCGCTGGCTCGCGAACCGGGCTATCGCACCAAAGTCGCCGTCAGCAGCACGGACCAACGAGTCGATTGCGTCGGGGCATGTGTGGGCGTCCGCGGGAACCGGATCAAGAACATTGTCGACGAATTGGCTGGCGAGCGGATCGATATCGTGCGATGGAACGACGACCCGCAGGCGTTGATTCCCAACGCCTTGCAGCCGGCCAAGGTCGATCAGGTGCTGTTGTGTGATATGTTGGGGCGGGCGATCGTCTTAGTCCCGGAGGACCAGCTGTCGTTGGCCATTGGCCGCCGCGGTCAGAATGTCCGCTTGGCGAGCAAACTCTGCGGCTGGGACATCGAAATCATGACCGCCGACGAATTGGATGAACAGATCGATCGGGCCAGCACGGGCTTCATGTCGTTGGAAGGCATGGACGAGGAATTGGCGACGCGGTTGGTCGAGCAAGGCTACCTTTCCTACGACGATTTGTCCGTCATCGAACCGGATGCATTAATGGAGATGGGGGGACTGACGGAGGAGCAGGTGGAACATCTGGTTGAGCAGGCGGAACGGAAGGCAGAGGAAGCTGAACGAGCGGCATCGGAGGAGCGGCGGCGACAGAAGCAGCAAGACCAATCGGAAGCCGCCGAGCCATCTGCAGTGCAGCCCGAGGAACCGTCGGCTGTGAATGCCGGCGAAGAGCCATCTGCCGTGGTGATTGGCGAACCGTCCAGTGAAACAGACGAACCAGCCGCCGCGAACGCCGACGAAACGCCGGCTGAGCAGACTGGTGAACCGGCGGACGAAGAAAGTGACGAAGCGCCGCCAGATGCTCCCGGAACCTCCGGCGAGAAGGTGCCCTTGTAAGAGGTGTACTGAATCAAAAATCCCAGCACCGCAATCTTCCTGCCCAACGGCAGAGCTCGCGGTAAAATATCGTTGTTCTGGTGTGTTACAGGTACTCCGCGTGACCAGCATAGGAGGTCGCGGATATGATTTAAGTATTGACAGTGCTGAGCGAGGCGGCTTTCTCCCGAGAAGTCCGTGCAGCTGCCTCGCGAGGAAAGGCGACGTTGCCGTGCGCATATACGCGTTAGCCAAAGATTTAGACATCGACAGCAAAGAGTTGGTGGAGGTTTGCCGCAAGGCGGGCATCTCCGGCAAAGGGTCTGCGCTGGCAAGTCTCACCGATGACGAAGTCGTCAAAGTCAAAGCGTTCTTGCGCGGCGGCGACAAGAAAGCAGAGGCCGGAGCAGCCGGTACGCCGACGCGGCGTGCGGGACCAGACGTTTATCGGCGCGAGGATTACATTGCCCCGGTGACACCCGGCAAGGTCAAGGTCCTGGAGACCACCGGTCGGCGGCCCGCCGCCAAGCCTGAGGGGGCGACGACTGCAGAGGAGCCACGGACGGACGAACTCGAGTCGCCGCCGGAGGTCGCCGAGACGCCGACGGCCAAGCCGTCGCCAGAGCCGCCATCGAACGCGCCCTTGTCCGTCACGCCCCCGACGGTCGAACAGCCCCCGATTGAAGCGGCTTCAGGGGAGCCTCAGGAGCAAGGATCCGAGGCTGCGGCTCGGGAAAACGAGTTCCCGGCCGAATCCATCGCGGCTGAAGTCGAAGTCGAAGCGGAAGAATCGTCTTCGCCGGAGGGCGTGGGTGGCAGGGACGAACCGGTGCGGGAGGGTCGCTGGGGGGCAAGGAAGCAGGCCAAGATTATCGATCTTCGCGGCGACGACAAAAAAGACGGGGGTGGCACCTCGAAGCCGGTCAAACGCAAGCAGCAGCCGATCATCAAGCTGGCCCAGGTGCCGGTTGCCAAGTCGCCGCCAGCCGCGCCGAAACAGGCGGAGGTCAAAGCCCAGAAGCCGGAGATCCGGCTGACTCCCAGCGCCATCGCCGGGCATCGTGCCGGGCAGAAGGCGCCCTTGGAGCAACTGACCAAAGATCATTTCGCCAAGACTCAGGAAAAACGGAAAGCGGGACCGGCGCCGACGCCGACGGACAAGGACCGCAAGCCGACGGGCAAGCCGGAAGCGGCGCCCGCGGGCGCAACGCCACTGGGCGGCAAGGGATCCAAACGCCGCCGTCCAGGCGCGGCGGAAGAAGAGGTCGACCGCAACATGGCCGGCTTGGCGGCCGCCCGGCTGGATCGTCAGAAATCCAGAAAAGTTCGCGCTCGCGCCAGGACGGATACACCGGAGGGCGAGGAGGATCGCGAGGCAGCTCCCGTCCGGCGGCCCAAGAAACTGATCCGCCGGCACGGTGCCAGCACCGCCGCACCGCGCCGGGAAAGCGTCGTCCTGATGCTGCCCTGCACCGTCCGCAGCTTTTCCGAAGCGACGGGTGTCGGGACCGGGCAGGTTCTCAAGTTCCTCATGGGCATGGGCACCGCCAACTTGACGATTAACGCCCAGTTGGACAACGAGATCGCGCAACTGTTGGCCACCGAACTGGGAATTACGGACGTCGAGTTTCGGCGGCCGCCCACCCTGGAAGAATCGATTATCCAGGAATTGGACGCTGCAGACGAAGATCCGGAACTGCTCCAGCCTCGACCGCCGATCGTTACCTTTCTGGGACACGTGGACCACGGCAAGACGTCCTTGTTGGACTCCATCATCGGCACCAACGTTGTGGCCGGCGAGACCGGCGGCATCACGCAACATATTCGCGCATATCGGATTACCAAGAACGACCGTGCGATCGCCTTTGTGGATACGCCGGGCCATGAAGCCTTTACGGAGATGCGGGCTCGCGGCGCCAACGTGACCGACATTGTGGTCCTGGTCGTGGCCGCCGACGACGGCGTAATGCGGCAGACCGAAGAGGCGATCAGCCATGCGCGGGCCGCGGGCGTTCCGATCATCGTGGCCATGAATAAAATGGATGTGCCGGGCGCCAATGCGGAGCGGGTGCTGCAACAGCTGACGGCTCAGAACCTGTTGCCCAGCGAATGGGGCGGCGACATGGAAGTCATCCGCACCAGTGCCGTGACCGGAGCGGGCATCAATGACTTGCTGGAAACCATCCTCTTGACCGCCGATCTGAACGATTATCGAGCGAATCCGGACCGGCCGGCGACCGGCGTGTGCTTGGAAGCCGAGCAGCAGGCGGGGCGAGGCGTCATCGCCAAACTGGTTGTCCAACGCGGCACCCTGCGTGTCGGGGACGTGGTGCTGTGCGGTACGTCCTACGGCCGGGTCAAAGCCATCTACGACACCCTGGACGTGCGCCGCCGCGTTACCCAGGCGGGACCGTCCACCCCGGTGAATCTGACGGGATTCGACGCACCGCCGAACGCCGGCGACCGGTTCCATGTCCTGCAGGATATCTCGCAGGCCCGCCAGATTGCCGAGCTGCGTTCCGTTCGCAGCCGGGAGGAATCCTTGGCCGGAAGCACGACGCGGGTTTCGTTCGAGGAATTCCAGCGACGGTTGGCCGAAGGTAACCTGGCCGAGACGCGAGACGTTTCGACTTTGAACCTGATCATCCGCACCGACGTGCGAGGTTCGATCGAAGCCATCGAAAAGGAGCTGACAAAGCTCGACCATCCCGAAGTGCAAATCCGGGTTCTGCACAAAGCCGTCGGCGCGATCACGGCCGGCGATGTCATGTTGGCCCATGCCTCGCAAGCCGTCGTGATCGGCTTTAACGTGATTCCCGATGACGCGGCGCGGAGCTTGGCGGACGAAAAACAGGTCGAAATCCGCCGCTACGACATCATCTACAAGATGACCGACGATATTCGGGCGACCTTGGAGGGCAAACTGAAGCCCGAAAAACGTGTCGTCGAGTTGGGGCACGCCGTCGTCAAGCGGGTGTTCTCGATCAGCCGGGTCGGCGCTGTGGCGGGCTGTTATGTCATTCGCGGAGCGATTGCCCGCGGTTGCCGCATCCGTGTCAATCGCGACGGGCGGACGATCGGCGATTACGAAATGGAGTCCTTGCGGCACGACAAGGACGACGTGCGCGAGGTCCCGCGCGGTATGGAATGCGGCATCAAACTGGCGGGTTTCAACGATATCAAACAAGACGATGTTCTGGAGGCGTACAAGATCGAAGAAGTGGCGCGAACGCTGTAAATCCGGCTTGGCGAGGCCGTCCTCGAATTCGGGTCGGCTGCGTTTTCTCGCCACGGTCCCTGTGAACCTGAAACCTCGGAACGATTGTTATGTCATCCCGACGCGTACTCAAAGTCGCCGAAGCCATCCGCGAAGTGGTCAGCATGGCCATCCTGACCGAATTGCGCGATCCCCGCGTTCGCGACGTGACCGTGACGTACGTCGAGGTCTCCGGCGATCTGCGTCAGGCCAAGGTCCACGTCTCGGTGATGGGCGGCGAAGCGAAACAGAAATTAACGCTCCGCGGCCTGCAGAACGCCGCCGGCTTTCTGCAACAAAAGGTGGCTCACCGAATCGAAACCCGCTACACGCCGCGGCTGACGTTCTTGCTGGACCAAGGCGTCAAGCACTCTATCGAAGTGAGCCGGTTGCTCAGCGAGTTGCTGCCGGCTGAACACGAAGCCGGCGAAGAAACGGTGAATGAAGAAATGGTGAATGAAGACGCGTTCGGCGAAGACATGCACGGCGACATCGCCGGTGACGAGGCCGATGACGAGGCCGGTGACGAGGCCGGTGACGAGGCCGATGACGAGGCCGGTGACGAGGCCGGTGACGAGCAGCCTTCTCACGATCGGACGCTTGACGAAAGAACGTTCGCGGAAGAGCCGGAAGAAGAACCGTTGGATGAAGCCGAACGAAGTTGACGACTAGCAAGACAAAGGTTCCCATGTCGACGCCCAATCGCAGTGCTCTAATCAACACCGCCTACAAGGTCCTAAAGGAGCACTATCAACCCTGCCAGCCGCCGGCGGACCGCACGCTGTTCGAGCACTTGATGTACGCCTGTTGCCTGGAAGATGCAAAGCCGGAGGCCGCGGACGAGGCCTACGCCAGACTTCAGCAGACCTTCTTCGACTGGAACGAGGTCCGCGTCACGACCGTGACAGAATTGGCGGAAACCCTCGCCGCGCTGCCCAACGCGACTGCCGCAGCGAAACGGCTGAGGCCGGCCTTGCAGCACATTTTTGAGACCCATTACTCTTTCGACATCGAGTACCTGAAGAAGCAAAACCTTAGCAAGTCGGTGAAGGACATCGAAGTTATCCGAGGCGTGACACCTTTTGTTACCGACTACGTCACGCAACACGGCTTGGGAGGCCATGCCATTCCGCTGTCGAAAAGCATTATCGACGTGCTGATGGTGATTGGCGTGGTCACGGAGGTCGAAGCGAAGCGGAATCGCGTGCCGGGTTTGGAACGGGCCATCCCCAAAGCCAAAGGCATTGAGTTTGCTTCGGTGCTACACCAGTTGGCTGCCGAATTCCTGCTTTCTCCTCACAGCACCAAGCTGCGGGCGCTGCTGGTGCAGATCGATCCGGACGCCAAGGACCGCTTGGCGAGGCGATTGAAGGCGGAAGAGGCGCCGCCGGTCGAGACCGAACCTCGGCGCACGGCCGCGCGGAGTGCACGGCGCAAGGAGCCTGACTCGCCCGCCCCGGCTCCCCCGGCCAAAGAAGCCACTGCCGGCAAGCGGAAGCGACGAGAGACACCACCGGACGCCGAACGTTCCAAGAATGCCGAACCGGCGATCTGCGACGACTCCGCTGCTCCCAAGAATTCGGCTACGAAACAGCTTTCGAAAAAGAAGCCCCGCTGATGACGCCGTTGCTGCTGGTTTGCGTCCTGCTGGCGGCGGAGGTTTCTCCGCTCCAGACGCTACGTGACGAGTTCGACGAGCCGGTGAGGCGTTTGGCCCCTGCCCAGGAGCGAGATGAGGCCGCGCAGGCGAAGGTCACCGCGGAAGCGTTGTACGCGCACGGCCGTTTCCTGTTGCAGCGGGGCGAGTCCCCGGCCGCCTTGCGGCGATTCCAGCGGGCTTGGCGATATCATCCCCATGCCGACGCGATGCTGCCCCAAATCGTTCTATTGGCGCACCAACTTCGCCGCTCGGACGAGGCCGCGCGTTACGCCTTGTTGATCGCCCGCCCGGCGGATATCAGTTCCGCTTTGCTGCGGCAACTGGCCGTCCAGCTGTCGGCGCGCCAACAGTGGCCGCAGGCGCTTGCGTTGTTCGAAGCTTCGCTCCCAGCCGGCGCCCAGCTTGCCAGTCATCGCACGAAGGCGGACGAAGACATCGCCGCGCTGCTCGTCTATCTGGAGATAGGCCGTCTCGCCCTGCTGACCCGCGATTTTCCCAAATCCGCCGATTTCTTTGCCCGTGTCAACGACGCCTTGGAAAATCCCGAGCGCCTAGTGCCGAACGACGAAGTCAAACAGGCGCTGCTGGGCCAGGCCGATCGCACCTATAGGCTGATGGCGGAAACGTTCTTCTTGGCCGAGCGGTACGAGCACGCCGAGGCCTCCGTGCGGCGGGCGTTTTCGCAACCCGATGACCGGCGCGCGACACCCCAGTTGGACTTTCATTTGGCTCGGATCGCCGCCAAACGCGGGCAGCGCGACGAAGCGCTGCGATATTTGGAAAGCTACTTCGACGCTCAATCATCCGCTGCCGGAAGCGATCCCTATGCGTTGCTTGCGGAAGTGCTAAGCCGTGCTGAGCCGGATACGGCGGCCGCCGAACAGCAGCTGCGCTCGCGGCTCGAGGAACTCCTAGCAACCGATTCCCGCAACGTGGCCCTGATCGCCTATCTGGCGGAATTCAACCTTCGGACAGCACGTCTCGAGGCGGCCGAACAGCAGTACGACCAGTTGCTGGTCCTGCGGCCCTCCGAGGATGTCTACCGGGGCTTGGCGGACATCTACGGACGGCAAAACCGTCCCGAAAAATTGGCCGAGCTGTGCGGCACCGTCGTCGCCAAAGGCGGCAACTTGTCGGACCTCCGTTCGCTGTTAGAATCGGTGGAGAAGTATCCGGAGCTGCGAGCCGCTTTGATCGTTTTGATGCAGCAGCAACGGCGGGATGACTTGCAGCAAGTTCCCGCCGGCGCGTTGCTGGCCGCAGCCGTGCTGGCCGAGGCGGATTCGCAGCCGCCTTCCGCCGATTTCCCGGCCGCCGATGCTTTATTTGCCGACGGCGCCAGCCGCCTGGAACCGCCCGCGCGGGCCGAAACGTTGCTGGCTTGGGGACTGAAGCTGCTGTTGGCAGGTCAGCGTGAGCGGGCGGTGCCGATCTTTCGTCAAGCATTGGCGGCCAATCTGCCCGAGGAGCGGAAGCTGGCTTGCTATTTCTATCTGACCCGAGCCTTGGCTTTGGCGGCGAAGCCCGGCGAGGCGTTGCAGGTGGCGGAGGAGGCGGCGCAGGCGTTCCCCGAAGCGGTGCGATTACAGGCGCAGCCGGGGTGGGTCCTGTATTACACCAAACGCTACGACGAAGCGGAACGCTCCTATCAAGCGTTGTTGGAGCGGTTCGACAGTCGGCCGGCCGGGGACGTCCGCGACGCGATGCGCGACGCGCGGCTGATCTTGTCGAATATCGGTGTCCAGAAAAACCGAATGGCGGAAGCCGAGGAGTGGTTGGAGCAAGTGCTGGACGAGTTCCCCGAGGATCTCGGCGCGTTGAATGATTTGGGATATCTCTGGGCGGATCAAGGCAAGAACTTGAATCGCGCCTTGGACATGACTCGCCGGGCCGTCGCGGGCCGTCCGGATAATGCCGCCTACCGCGACAGCCTCGGCTGGACGCTGTACCGGTTGGACCGAATTCCCGAAGCGATTCAGGAACTGGAGCAGGCCGCCGCCGGAGGCTCGCCGGACGGCGTGATCCTGGATCATCTCGGCGACGCGTATCTGCGGGCCAACCGCGCCGTCGAAGCCCTCGCGATCTGGCGGCGGGCCGCGTCGGCCTTCGCCACCGAACAGGATCAGGAAAAACGACAGACCACCGAAGAGAAAATCAAGCGTTACGAGAAGTAATTTTATGGCTGGACATTCTCACTGGGCGGGCATTAAACACAAAAAGGCCCTTATTGACAATAAGCGCGGCAAGCTTTGGAGCAAACTCTCCAAGGCGATCATTGTGGCAGCCAAAATGGGCGGCGGCGACACGACGATGAACGTGCGCCTGCGGACCGCCATTATGGATGCCAAAGCGGTCAGTATGCCGAAAGACAATATCGACCGAGCGGTCAAGAAAGGCACGGGCGAGTTGGAGGGCGGCAACCTGGAAGAAATCGTCTACGAAGGCTGCGGTCCCGGCGGCGCAGCCGTGATGTGCGACATCATGACGGACAATCGCAACCGAACCGCACCCGAAATTCGTAAGCTGTTCGAGTTACACGGCGGCAAATTGGGCAGCGCAAATTGCGTTGGCTGGATGTTCGAGCGCAAGGGCCTATTCGTCTTTTCCGCCGCTCAGTTCGACGAAGAGCAACTGATGGAAGTGGCTTTGGAGGCCGGCGCGGATGACGTGAAACAGGTGGGCGACAAGTGGGAGGTCACCTGCAGTCCGGAACGCTATTCGCAGGTTTCCGACGCCTTGGCCGCCGCCGGCATGGAACCCGAAGGCAAGGAACTGACGCGCATCCCGACCACGACCATCGAGCTGAATGCCGACGATGCCCGGCGGATGTTGAAGCTGATGGAAGTGCTGGACGACCACGAAGACGTGCAGAGCGTCTCGTCCAACTTTAATATCCCCGACGAAGTCATGGCCGAACTGTCCGCGGGGTCGTAGTTCGTACAGCTATAATTCGACAAAAACAGGGTCTGATTGCGTCAGCCCTTCTTGCGACCCCCGATGTTTTTTGCCATAATCTCGCTTCGCGGTCGGAAAGGATACACGCAAGAGAATTCGCTTCGCACCTCTAGCTCAATTGGATAGAGCATCGGTCTACGGATGAGAAAATGGGCAATTTTGCCTCTCTCCTGCAGCACGACGGAAATTCTCTAAGTCCTTATAAAATATTGTCTTCCGTCAATTTATTCTGCATCGCTGAAGCGTTACTAGGCGATAGAAAACGGACTCAGGTGGTGTCAGTGACACCTGCTTAAATGACCTCAGTCCGCGGCTGAAATAACCTCCCATTTCCGTCTCCAGACGCCGGGACGATTATTCCGAACCGGTGTAAATTTCGGAAAAAAATGCTTCCCTTGCTCAAGCATCCAGCATCAGAGCGCTAACCCTCGGGAAGGCACCTTACTGCTTACCGTCCCGGCCGCTTTCGGTTGGTTCGAGGCCGGAATACACTGTGACAGAAAAAGTCGCTGACGGGACTCCAGACGGGGTCCCATTGCCTCTTATGAGATGCCTTTGCGGGCGGAGTGGCCTGAAGTTATTCCGGCTGCCGTTCTGATATCCGAAAAGTCCTCAGCCGCCGGCCCGTGATGCTGCCGGTGGGATCGTAGCATCGGACTCGCGATTCTGTAAAAATTTTGCAGTTTTGTACTCACCGCCTGCCCACCGGCCGCTGTTGCCAAACCAGCTTTGCATTGATCCGAACTCAGCGGCTCAACTTTCGGGGCGTGTCCAGTTTCGTCACCACCTCCAGCAGTAATCTCAACCGACGATTTAACGCGGGGGACAGAGCTGGC
>Ga0366819_10262_pt1 | contig 24022 bp, 5 predicted proteins | sample TotcelFGM3001N15_FD_207091 | JGI IMG/M metagenome (GOLD analysis project Ga0366819, IMG submission 207091) | Enriched cells from coal bed in the Powder River Basin, Montana, United States - Total cells FGM rep3 HSBNCT.FGM.300.1.N15 ... | reverse complement strand
CACAACCAACCACTGGCGCAGAGTCCGGCGATCGTGCTGATCAAAACGGGGACGCTGAACGACGACGACGGCACGTCAGGCGTCAGCGCGGGCGATACGATCAGCTACACGTTCACCGTGATCAACACGGGCAACGTGACGCTGACGGACGTCACGCTGGCCGATACAGTGGGCGGCGTGACGATCAGCGGCGGAACGATCACGACGCTGGCACCGGGCGCGGTGAACAGCACCACGTTCACCGGCACGTATATGATCATTCAGGCCGATATCGACAGCGGCTCGTTCTTCAACACGGCAACGATTACGGCGACAGATCCCAGCGGGGCCGCCGTCACCGACGACGACAGCGATACGCAACCGCTGGCGCAGAGTCCGGCGATCGTGCTGATCAAGTCGGGTACGCTGAACGACGACGACGGCACGCCGGGGATCAGCGCGGGCGATACGATCAGCTACACGTTCACGGTGATCAACACGGGCAACGTGACGCTGACGGGCGTAACGCTGGCCGACACAGTGGGCGGCGTGACGATCAGCGGCGGACCGATCACCACGCTGGCGGTGGGCGCCGTGAACAGCACGACGTTCACCGGCAAATATACGATCACCCAAGCCGATATCGACAGCGGCTCGTTCGTCAACACGGCCACGATTACCGGCACGGATCCCAGCGGGACCGCCGTTACCGACGACGACAGCCACAGCCAACTGCTGGCGCAGCATGCGGCGATCGTGCTGATCAAGTCGGGTACGCTGAACGACGATGACGGCACGCCGGGCGTCAGCGCGGGCGACACGATCAGCTACACGTTCACCGTGATCAACACGGGCAACGTGACGCTGACGGGTGTGACGGTGAGTGATCCGCTGGAGGGATTGGGCGCGATCGGTCCGGCCTCGGTGAGCGGCCTAGCGCCGGGCTTTTCGGCGACGTTCTCGGCGGGCTATGTCGTGACGCAAGGTGATGTGATTGCGGGTTCAATCTTCAACATGGCCACAGCCCGGGGCGAGGCACCCGGAGGTGATCCGAACGACCTCAGCGACGACATCATCGCCACCGATACCGAGACAGTTCTGCTGTCAAGGGATCCGCCGGTCGATCTTCTACTGGCCGACATGCAGATTACGATGACCGGCGATACCGCCACTGTGGTTCCAGGAGGATTAGTAACATACACCATCGTGGTGACCAACGCGGGGCCAAGCAACGTGACGAACGCGACGGTCATGAACATATTCCCGGCGGCGCTGATCAATTTGACGTACACCAGTACGACGACGGGCACGGTGTCCGGCAATACGACTGTTGGGACGGGAAACATTCATGACGTCGTTGCGATGACTGTGGGCAGTACGATCACGTACGTTGCCACAGTCACATTGAGCCCGAGTGCGACGGAGACGCTCACCAACATCGCCACAGTATCTCCGGGCTTGGGCATCGACGATCCGAATCTTCAAAATAATCTTGATCTGCAAATGAATCCGATCGACCGGTTGATCGTGATCGGTCCGGACAAGGGAAACACCAGCTTGCCATGGATTCACGTCGTGAGCCGCGAAAGCGGGGCGTTGGTCACGCGATTCCTGGCATTTGATCAGAGTTACCTCGGCGGCGTCCGCGTCACGACGGGGGATCTGACGGGCGATGGGATTCCGGAGATCATTGCGGTACGGGGGCGAAGTTCGACGCCGGATGTTCGCATCTTCGATTTGCAGGGAAACTTGTTGAAAGAAGTTCGGGTGTTTTCGGCGGCATTCAATGGAGGCGTGGACATCGCGGTGGGCGACGTGGACGGCGACGGCCGGAATGACTTGATCGCCGCGATGAGTTACCTTGGTTCTCAGGTGGTGGTTTTCCGGAACACTACGGGATCGCCCAGTTCTCCGCTGACATTTGCGCAGGACAAGAGCTTCTATCCTTTTGGATCCGGTTTCATCGGCGGCGCGGTCGTCGCCGTGGCAGACATGGGCGAATTGCAAGGAGGCATGTTCCATCCGACCTTGGATGGCAAGGCGGAGATTATCGTCGGCAACGAGGCGGGCATGAGCCCCACGGTCAAGGTGTTCGATTACGCTTCTCTGCAACTCGTTCGCACGTTCTATCCGTTCACGTCGTCTTTCCGAGGTGGGATCTCGCTGGACGTGGCCCGCGTCAACGAAGACTTAATCCCCGATATCATCGTGGGTACTGGCCCCATGGGCGGATCCATTGTCGAGGTGCTGGATGGCGCGCTGGCACCGAAATCGACGCTCTTGAGTTTCGTGGCGTACTCGGCCGCGGACACGTCCAGCTACAACGCTCCGCTACGTGTGGCTGCGGTCGACGACGATGGGGATGGCTGGACGGATGTGATTGTGACCGCCCAGGGTACTAATGGAGCGACGGGGCACATCAAGGTCTTCCGAGCGACCGCCCCGGCACAACTGGTCGGACAGTTCTCGGGGAACCTGCCGATGCCCTCGGGCTTTGCCAATGCCTATTTCGTCTCCGAATTGAGAACGGCAACGCCAACATGGCCGCAAGTTAATGAAGCGGCAGCACCCGCGGCAGCAAGCTGGACGAACTCGATCTTGCCCGAGGATGTCAACGGCGACGGACTCGTGACCGCCTTGGATGCTCTGCTGCTAATCAACGACTTGAACGCCTCCGGTCCCCGGGTCTTGACGGGATCTCCGTTGGGAGCTTATTTCCCCGACGTCGATCGCTCGGGCAGCTTAGAGCCGGCGGATGTCTTGCGGGTGATCAAATACTTGAGTTGGGCCTCGATGGCCGGGGGCGAAGGCGAAGGCGATGCAGTGCTCAACGCGGACGCTTCGATCGTTCAGGACGGGAACCGCGCCCCATTTCTGGTGCCGCTTCTCCACTCCGAGAACCGTGCTTCTCCGTTTGCCGCGCTGTTCCCACGCCGCGAATCCGAGCCCTCTGCCACCGATCTTGTATTCGCGAGCCTTGCCGATGGTCGAGCGACGGCCGCCACCATCATGGACACGCCGTTCCGGCAGACGTTTAGGACGCCGACAGATCAGGACTGGAAGAATTGGGAGAGCTTGGACTGGGGCGTCGACTTGTCCCCAATAGCCGACGATGTTTGCCGAATCTGGGGGCAAGCTTAGAGCCGGCGGACGTATTGTGCCGATGCGAGCGTCGAGGTGCCCGCACGGCAGTGGCGATGGGGCTGTGCGTCCGGCCGCACAACTCGGCCTGCAATCCTCGTCAAAACACAAAAAACCCGGATGGCCTGGGGCCACCGGGTTTGTGGATGGATTGGCGGATTGGATCGTCCTGAAAGTACGCCCTTCCGGGATATCTAAGGATGGTTTCCCGTGAACACTCGCATTAAGGAAGCGGTACCCAAACCACACCCTCAGCAGTCTCCGTCCGCAGCCAACTGCCGATCAAGCCATTGCCGGCATCGAAGGTCAAAATCGCTTCGTCGCCCGCCTCACCGTCCAACGTTTCAATGTCGCCTGCCGCAACCCAATTGGTCGGTACGTCCTTCAGAATGCCGTTATCGAAGAACTTCCAGGTGCCATCCGACTGCGACTGCGACTCAAACGCTACGCCGGCCAAGATGTACCCGGTGACGTGGTTCGAGACCCCCTTGCCATTTGCTGTCTTCGTGTACGACAGGGCAATTTTCGAGTCCAATGCAAATGTTTTCGTTGCCACCTTCCAAGCATTCTCGTTCGCATTTTCTGACGGCTTGAACGTCTGCATTTCCATAACGGTCGACATGCTCAGGCTGATGGATGGCTCCATCACCAGCGCATTCTTTCCCAACTTCGGATGGCTGATGACATCCCCGCGACCGACAAAGCCGTCTGCATAATCGTCGTCGAGGGCGATCTCTGCATTCGCCACCCCCACCACCAAGCACAACACCAACCCCAACGCACCGCTGACTGTCTTACTCACAAACACACCTCTAGTTTCTCTTGCTAACCCTGACTTTCCACATGACTCGCTTGGATTCTCAACACTGCGTTGATGATTCAAAACATGCGAGCCGAACGTGCCAGAGAGGAAAGCAAGCAACGTGCCAAACCGCATTCGTTGCCCCGGAAATGTTCCCGTCCGCTTCGGACTTCCTCGATTTTCGCGAAAACAGAGAGTTATGGGCTCGCTTTCCCGCGCTTGGTCGGGAAGAACAGGACGGTCGGCGAATTGCCGAAGGGCCATCTCAGCCAGAACAAGGTAGTATTTACTGGCTACGCTCGTAAGCACACAGCAAAATCTACCGTCTTGCCGACGAATCCCGTCTCTTCCAACTGGTCGCCTGGCCGGAGCTTGCCGACGGCTTGTCGGGCCGCGCCTGTCCGGACCCGACTGTCGTGACGCGCCTATTGCACCACGTTCGACTGAGGCTATACTTGTTACCCTTGAAGATTCCCGCATCCCTGAAGAGGGTCTCGAATGCTTGCGTCAGCTCCCGCTAGGCGCGCGGCGGCCAAGAAATGCCGCATCCTGATCGCCGACGATGACCCCGTCACCCGGCTCGTTCTGTGTGAGCACCTGACGGATGCCGGGTACGAAACGGTGACGGCCAACGATGGCCGGGAAGCCGTCCAACGCCTGGACGGCGAAATCACTGCCGCCTTGTTCGACCTGGAAATGCCGCACATTTCCGGCCTGGGCTGCCTGCGCCATGTGCGGAAGCACCATCAACACATCAGCGTGATCATGGTCTCCGGCAAGGGCTCACTCCAGGACGCGGTTGCCGCCATGAAGGAAGGAGCGTTCGACTACATCACCAAGCCGTTCGACCGGGATGAACTGGTCGCTCGTGTGAATCAGGCCTGCCGGACGACAAAATTGGGCCGTGAAAACGAAGCCTTGCGCGCAGCCGTGACGGCTGCCGCACCCTCCTTCGAGTTTGTCGCTCGCTCTCCGCTTGCGCAACAGTTGATGCGGCAGATCGGCAAGGTCGCTTTTCTGGATTCCACGGTGATGCTGACCGGCGAAAGCGGCACGGGCAAGACAACCGTCGCACGGATGATTCACCACGCAGGACCACGAAGCGACAAGCCGTTCGTCGCCGTCAATTGCGCTTCGTTGCCTCGTGACTTGGTCGAGGCCGAGTTGTTCGGCCACATCAAGGGCGCGTTCACCGGCGCGGTTCACGATCGCCCGGGACGCGCGGAAATTGCCGACGGCGGAACGTTGTTCCTGGATGAGATCGGCGACCTGCCGTTGGAGTTGCAGCCCAAGCTGCTGACGTTCCTGCAAGATCGTACGTTCCAGCGCATCGGCAGCAACAAGATCTACACGTCCGACGTGCGATTGATCGCGGCCACGCACCAGGATCTGGCCAGCCTGTGCCGTGAAAAACGGTTCCGCGAGGACTTGTATTTCCGGCTGAACGTCATCGCGATCCAGGTGCCCGCTCTCCGCGACCGCTTGGACGACATCCGGGAACTGGCGCATCAGATTCTGCAACGGATCGGACGGCGACGCGGCCAGCCCCCAGTGGCTTGCGATCCTGCCGTGATCACCGCGCTGCAGCAGCACGCCTGGTCCGGCAACGTGCGCGAACTGGAGAATGTCCTGGAACGAGCGTCAGCCTTCTATGAAGGCAGCGCGATCGCCGTTGCCGATCTGTCCTTCCCTGTTGCGATCGCAGGGACTTTCGATCCGCCCCCGGCTACGCCTTCCCCTACGCTTGTCGGCTTGACGTTGGACGAATTGGAGAAACAAGCGATCCAGGATACGTTGCAGGCGACCGGGGGCAACAAGGCCGAAGCCGCTCGACGCCTGGGAATCAGCGAGAAAAGCATCTACAACAAGATGAAACGATTTAGGCTGAGCGAATAGGACGGCCGCGGAGCATGAGACGAACGGGCTCGCATCTGTCACGAGCCCGTCGTGACCCGAAGTGCACGCGAGAAGCGATCAGCGAGTGGTCACAGCGAGTAACGTAGCCGCACAGAGGTGGGAGAGATGGCGTACGACGAAGCCGGTAAGCTCGAAGGACTGGTGCGACAGCGCACATCCGCCTTGCAGTCCAGCGAGGACAGACTTAGCGCCACGCTGCTCTGCATCGGCGACGGAGTGATCATCATCGATCGCCAAGGAACGGTCACGAGCCTGAACCGTGTGGCCGAGACCTTCACCGGTTGGACCACCGCCGAGGCGACGGACCGCCTCGTGGACGAAGTCTTTTGCCTCGTCGGCGTGCGGACCTGCGCGACGGCGGACAATCCAGTGGCGCGGGCCTTTGCCGAAGGCGTGAGCGTAAACCTGTCCAATCACACCGCGCTGATCGCTCGGGACGGCAAGGAATACCAAATCGCGGGCAGTTGCGCTCCCATTCGAGACAACTCCGGGGCCATCACCGGCGCGGTGCTGCTGTTCCGCGACGTCACCGAGGATTACCGGCGGCGGGAGGAATTGCGCGAGGAACGCGAACGGCTGGCGCATGTTCTCCGCATCACCGGCTTGCGGATCGGTGTCGTGGACGCCGAATGCAACCTCCGGTTCGTGGATCAGGCTTCTCATCAAGTGTACGGCGAGCCTTCGGGACGGAAGTGTTACGAGTATTTCAAGAACCGTAGCGAAGTCTGTCCGGATTGCGGGGCCCACAGAGCGCTGGAAACCCAAGAGATCGTCGTCACCAAACAACAGCTTCCGAAAGAGAATGAGAAGATCGTCCAAGTCCACGCCGTTCCTTTTCAGGACGTTACCGGACAATGGTTCGTGGCGAACTACACGGCGGACATCACAGATGTCAAGCGGGTGGAGCAGAATCTGCGGGAGTTCAAGACAGCCGTAGAGCAGTCAGCGGACGGCATCTGCTTGGCCGATATGGACGGGCGCGTCCGTTTTGCGAACAATGCCTGGGCCGAAATGCACGGGTACTCCGTGGACGAAATCATCGACCGTCACTTGAGCATCTTCCATACCCAAGAGCAAATGGAAGAAGAAGTCACTCCCTTCCTCGAACGATTGATGGCGTACAGATCCAGCGGAGGCGAGATCGAACACCGCCAAAAAGGGTACGTGTGGCATGCTCGTAAACACGGATCTACTTTCCCCACGCAAATGACCACGACTTTGCTCAAAGGGGACGATGGCAAACCGTTCGGAATGCTGGGTATTGCGAGAGACATGACCGAGGAAGTCCATCAACGCGAGCGGGAGCGTTTCGACTTGGAATTCCGCCGCCTTATCGCTGAGGCATCCACGCGTTTGGTCCAGGTTGATGACAACGATTCCTTTGATCAGGCGGTAGACGGGATGTTGGCAGCACTCGGCAAGTTCTTTGGGGTGGAACGCAGCTATCTCTTCCGCTTTTCCGAAGATCTAACCACCATGGACAACACGCACGAGTGGTGTGCGACCGGCATCACGGCGCACAAGGACCGCTGTAGGCAGTTGTCCACGGACGCCATGCCTTGGTGGAAGGCCCGAATGCTTGAACTGCATCCGGTGCAGGTTCCCGAAATGGCAGTTCTGCCCGCGGAAGCGGCTGCCGAGAGGGAGGAGTTCCGGTCCCAGGGCATCCAATCGCTGATCTGTCTGCCGATCTGCGACGAGCACAAGAGACTGCTTGGGTTTGTGGGGTTAGATGCCGTCCGCGCACCTCGGCATTGGCCCGACGAACAGGTCGGCATGCTCCACGTGTTGGCGGAGATCCTTGGCAGCACCATCGTCCGCATGGAAGTTGTTCGCGTCCTGGCCGAGAACAAGAGGCAGTTGGACGTGTTTTTCTCTCAGTCGTTGACCGGATTCTTCTTCATGATGCTTGACGAACCGGTGGCGTGGAACGATGCGACCGACAAGGAAGAGCTCCTGGATTATGTGATGGCCCACCAGCGCGTGACCAAAGCGAACCAAGCGCTGCTGGATCAGTATGGCGCGGAGGAGCAAGATTTCCTCGGCCTGACTCCGGGGGATTTGTTTGCACACGACCTTGACCATGCTCGATATATCTGGAGAGGGCTGTTCGATAGAGGACGTTGGCATGTGCAAACCCGGGAACGGCGATTGGACGGCACGCCGATCATCATCGACGGCGACTACATCTGCCTGTACGACGAGCAAGGTCGTATTACCGGTTTCTTCGGGACCCAAACCGACATCACCGAGCGAAGACGCTCGGAAGAAGCTTTGCGGGACAACGAGGCGAGGCTGCGGGCAATCACCGATTCGGCCCAGGATGCCATCATCATGCTTGACCCCCGCGGCAGAATATCGTTCTGGAACCCGGCGGCCGAGACGATCCTGGGTTACCGTCTTGAGGAAGCGATGGGGCAGGATCTTCACGAGCTGCTGGTTCCTGAACGCTTCCTGGAGGCTTATCGGGCTGCCATGCCGGAGTTCCAGAGGACGGGCCGGGGCAAGGTGGTCGGGAACACGGTGGAATTGGCCGCCCGGTGCAAGAACGGCCGGGAGATCACCATCGCCCTTTCGTTGTCGGCGGTTTTCTTGGACGGGCAGTGGCATGCCGTAGGGATACTCCGTGACATCACCGAACGGAAACGGGCTCAGGAGCAACTGCTGGAGGCCAACCGCCAACTGGAGGCCGCCACCGCCCGCGCCAACGAAATGGCGGCGCAGGCCGAGAGCGCGACCATCGCCAAGAGCGAATTCCTGGCGAACATGAGCCACGAGATCCGCACGCCCTTGAACGGCGTAATTGGTATGACCGGACTACTGCTCGATACGGAACTCTCCGAGGAGCAGCAGCACTATGCCGCGATCGTCAGGTCCAGCGGCGAGTCGCTGCTGGGGATTATCAACGACATCCTAGATTTCTCGAAGATCGAGGCCGGGAAGCTTGACCTGGAGATCCTGACCTTCGACCTGCAGAGTCTTTTGGACGATTTCGCCGCCAGCATGGCTTTGCACGCTTACGAGAAGGGATTGGAACTGATCTGCGCCGCCGACGCCGATGTGCCGTGGGCGCTGTCAGGGGATCCGGGACGCTTGCGGCAGGTGCTCAACAACCTGGCGGGCAACGCCCTCAAGTTCACGCACCAGGGGGAGGTCTCGGTGCGGGTGAGCTTGGAAGAGAAGACGCAAGGCGGCGGGAGGGACGGGAACGTCGTGCTGCGTTTTTCTGTGCGGGACACGGGAATCGGCATCCCGAAAGAAAAAATGGGCCTGCTGTTCTCCAAGTTCACGCAGGTGGACGTCTCGGACACCAAACCGTACGGAGGCACGGGGCTGGGCTTGGCCATCTCCAAGCAACTGGTCGAGATGATGGGGGGGACACTCGGCGTGAGAAGCGTCGAGGGCACGGGGACCGAGTTCTGGTTCACGGCGAGTTTCGGTTGGCGACCGGACGCGGCACGGGAGGAAATGCCACTGCCCGCCTCATTGGACGGGGTGCGCGTGCTGATCGTCGACGACAACGCCACCAACCGTGAAATCCTCACCACACGCTTGACCTCGTGGGGCATGCGCCCGGAGCAAGTTTCGAACGGAGCGGCGGGACTGCAGGCCCTTTACCGGGCCCTGGACGAGGGCGACGGCTTCCGGTTGGCCATCATCGACATGCAGATGCCAAGCATGAACGGAGAGGCCCTGGGCTGCATCGTCAGGGCCGACGCCAGGCTGGACGCGACTCGTTTGGTAATGCTCGGTTCACTGGGGGTGCGGCACAACGCCCATCGTTTGTACGAGATCGGGTTTTCCGCCTGCGCCGTCAAACCGGTCCGGCACCAGGAACTGAAAGCGATGCTGTGCCAGATCCTCTCTGGCGACGCTCGTCCGGCCGTCGGAACTCAGCCTATCGCCGCGTACCGAACGGCGTGCCTGCCCGGGCCAAGCACGCGGACCGGCGAAAGGCTCCCCAGGTTCGCCGGCAGCAGGGCTCGTATCCTGGTGGCGGAGGACAACGCTGTCAATCAGGCGGTGGCACTGGGTATCCTGAAAAAGCTGGGCCTGACGGCGGATGCGGTGGCCAACGGACGCGAGGTCGTCGAGACGCTCAAGATGCTGCCCTACGATCTGGTGCTGATGGACGTACAGATGCCCGAGATGAACGGGCTGGAAGCCGCGCGGCAAATCCGCGACCCGCAATCCCCGGTCCGCGACCGGCACATTCCCATCATTGCGTTGACCGCCGCGGCGATGGAGGGCGACCGGGAACGTTGCCTTGCGGCGGGCATGAACGGTTACCTCACCAAACCGGTGTCTCTCGAAGCGGTGGTCGAAGCCTTAAACGCTTGGCTGCCCCCGAAAGGCAAACGCTGCACCGCGACGCCGTTCACGGGCCCAAGGGAATGGGACAGAGCCGACACGGATCTTCCCGTGTTCGATCGGGCGGGGATGATGGCGCGGCTGATGGATGAGGAGCTTGCCGAAGTCATTCTCACCGGGTTTCTGGAATCCGCGCCTCATCAGCTCGGGGCTTTATGGAGTTCCCTGAACGCCGAGAACACCGCGGACGTCGAGCGTGAAGCCCACCGCCTAAAGGGGGCCGCCGCGAATGTGGGTGGCGAGCGAGTGCGGCTCAGAGCGTTCTTGCTGGAACAGGCGGCCCGGGCCGGAGACTTGATTGGCTCCACGAAGCACCTGACCGAATTGGAAACGCAGTTCAACCGATTCCGAAAGGCTGTGATGGAGCATCACGGCAGGCTCGACGAGGTGTGCCGTGAATAGGGAAACACGGGACACCTCTGCCCGCGAAAGGTTGACGCGGATCGCAAGGCCGTCTTGCACACCCAGGAGCAGCTTATTTGATTTTTGTCTCTCGGTCGACGGCGCCGCATCCGCCCGGGAAACACCGGGCCGCGGTCGTAGCGGCGCTCAGCCGGATACCCGCAGTCGTTTGGAGATCGCGCTTTCTTTGTTAGCCCGATAGGAGAGGGTTCTTGATGGCCCCAAGCGAGACGGCAGTGTTGTTGATCGGTTTCCAGAACGACTATTTTTCGCCCGACGGCGTGTTGCGTCAGTTCATTGAGGAACCAGCGCGGGTGACGGGTACGCTCCGGAACACAGTGGCGTTGATTACCCGCCTTCAACCAACCTCCGTATTGATGGTCACTACGCCAATCCTGTTCACGCCCGCCTATGGGGAAGTTCGGGAGCCGGTGGGGATCCTCAAGGCGATTCGGGAGATGGGCGCCTTTCAGTCCGGCAGTTCGGGCGCGGCGACGGTCGCGGAACTGGCGCCATTCGGGGAGCGGCTGATCGAGGTGCCGGGCAAACGGGGCCTGAATGCGTTCTCCAATACCCGGCTGGACGAGATCCTGCAGGCCGAAGCGGTGCGGGACGTGGTGCTTTGTGGGGTGGTGGCTTCGCTGTGCATCGACTCGACCGCTCGCGCCGCCCACGAGCGAGGCTATCGCGTGACGATCGTCTCCGACTGTATTTCGGGACGAACGCTGGTCGAGCAGAACTTCTACCTCTCCGAGATTTATCCTATGTATTCCCAAGTGTTGACCAGCCAGCAATTCCTTTCGGAGTTAGGACTCTAACGGACCGTGAGCGAACCATCGCTGCCCGTCCCTCCACAAACTATGTCGGACGAACTTGCCGTTCAAACGCAGTATCGGTTGATCGAGGCGCTGGCCGAGGCAGAGCGTATCGCTTTGTTGCGGCTGAACACGCTCCACGAAATTGTCTTCGAAACGGACGTGGCCGGAAGGCTTTTGTACGTCAACTTGGCTTGGCAGAGGACTTTGGGACGCGATCCGGCCGACGCCTTGGGAAGACCGCTGGCGGAGTTCTTCTTGGCCGCGGACCAGCCGGTCTGGGAACAATACCGCCAGTTGCGTCTGGCCTCTTCCGGGACATCTCTGCCCTGCGAACTGCGGGTGATCCGTGGGGATGGGACGCTGAATTGGGTCGATGTGCAGATCGCGCCCCGCGACGGTGGCGGTTGTGTCGGGTCGCTGCGTGATGTCGCGGAGCGAAAAGAGTCGGATGCAGTAATTCGCCGACTGGCGATGGTTGCTGCTCGGACTGACAATGCCGTGGTCCTGACGGGGGTGGACGGCTGTATCCAGTGGGTGAACGAAGGGTTCACGCGGTTGACCGGCTACACGATGCACGAGGCCGATGGTCGCAAACCGGGCGAACTCCTCCAAGGTCCTCAGACGGACGCCCGCACCGTGGCTGTTATGCGGGAGCGATTGGCGCGGCAGGAAGGTTTTGAAGCCGAAGTGCTGAACTACCGGCGGGACGGCGGCAAGTACTGGGTGGCGATCGAAGTGCAACCGATCCACGACCAACAGGGACTGTTGACCGGGTTCATGGCTATCGAGTCGGACATCACGCGCCGCCGTCAGTCCCAGTGCCGTTTGGCAACGCAATACCTGGTTTCCCGGATTCTGGCCGAATCGCCGGGAGTCAACCATGCAGCCCCGCGGCTGCTGCAGGCCGTCTGCGAAAACTTGGAGTGGGACGTGGGGTTTTTATGGCGTGCCGATTCGCGAGCCAGCGTGCTGCGGTGTACCAATCAGTGGTCTGTCGATCCGGCCCGGATGCACGCGTTCTGTCAGGGATCCCGTGGACTTGAATTCGCGGCGGGCGATGGTTTGCCAGGGGACGTGTGGGTCCGCGCCGCACCGCACTGGATTGCGAATGTCAGCTGGCAGGCGGATTCGCGCCGCGGCGCCGCGGCGGTCGAGGCGGGCTTGAAGTGCGGATTGGCCTTTCCGATTCTGGCCAAGAGCAAGGTTTGGGGGATTGTCGAGTTGTATGGCTCGGAGGAAGCGAAACCCGACCTCGAATTGCTGCAACTCCTGGACGGACTCCGTAATCAGATCGGCCAATTCCTCGTCCGCAGGCAAGCCGAGAAGGCATTGCGTCTGGATCGTGATGCGTTGGCATTGGCCAAAGAAGCGGCCGAATCGGCCAACCGGGCCAAGTCTGAGTTTTTGGCGATCATGAGCCATGAAATCCGCACGCCGGTCAACGGGGTGCTGGGCATGCTCGATCTTACGCTCGATACACCGCTCACCGCAGACCAGCGGGAGCAACTGACCATGGCCCGTTCGGCCGCCGAGGCGCTGCGGGCGATCCTGGACGACGTCCTGGACTTCTCCAAGATCGAAGCCGGTAAACTGGAACTGATGCGCGCCCCGTTTTCACTCCGCAGCACCATCTCTCAAGTCGTTCAGACGATTACCCTGCCTGCCCGCCAAAAGGATCTGCAGGTCCAGGTCGACGATCTGGGCGGACTTCCGGACAGGCTGCTCGGCGACGCGGGCCGCGTCAGCCAAGTCTTGCTGAATCTGATCAGCAACGCCATTAAGTTCACCGACCAGGGCCGGATTCACATCGGCGCCGAAGTGACGCGGCAAGAGGGTGACCAGGTCGAGTTGCATTTTCTTGTCGCGGACACCGGTCCTGGTATTGCCGAAGACAAACGGAACCTTATCTTTCATGCGTTCGAACAAATCGAACGTTCTGACACGCGGCGTTTCGGCGGTTCCGGCTTGGGATTGACTATTTGCGACCGTTTGGTGCGAATGATGGAAGGCCAGATGTGGGTGGATAGCCAGGTCGGTATCGGCAGTACGTTTCATTTTACCGCCCAGTTCACGATCGACCGGACCGCAACGGCCACGCCTTTCTCGAACATACCGGTCGACGCCGCACGAATGCCAGGAGACGCTCTGAAGGTCGGGTCTCCCGAGCGGGCATTGCGGGTGCTTGTCGTGGATGACGACAGCGTCAGCCTCGAAGTCGCCGTGCGTATCCTGAGCAGCCGCGGGCACGCGGTCACGGCGGCCGTGAATGGGAAGCAGGCGTTGGAGTTCTGGCAATCCGATCCGCTCGAGTTCGATGTCCTGATAACCGACATCTCGATGCCGGAGATGAGCGGCTTGGAACTGACGTGTGCCATTCGCCAAGTCGAACAGTTCGAACACAACGCTTCCCTCCGGTTGCCGATCATCGCCATGAGCGCCAATGCCATGCGAGGCGATGCCGAACGTTGCCTGTCCGTCGGCATGGACGGCTACCTGACCAAGCCGATCCGCCGTGACGAGTTTGTGCGGGTGATCGAGCAATGTCGGCGACAAGAGAATGCCGTCCCGGTTGCCGCTACTCCGTCTGTTGCGAGTCCGTCCACCTGCGACGTATCGGCATTGTTGGCCGCCTACAACCACGATCGCGCTTTCGTCGCCAAGCTGGCTGACGTGTTCTTTCAAGTCTATTGTGACGAACTGCCCCGCCTCCGTGCTGGCGTGGCCGAACAGGATTACCAAGACGTCGCGCGGCGGGCGCATCGCCTGAAAGGATCGGTAGCCCATCTCTTTGGACACGCTTTCCGCTCGACCGCCGAGACCATCGAAAAGAAGGCGCGGACCGGAAACATGGCCGACCTTTCCGCGTTGTTGAGCGAACTCGAAGCCGAGTTTCCGCGGCTGCAAAGCGCGCTGCAATCCGTCGTCGGCGACCCAATCGGTGGAAAGAAAGGCTGGCAACCAGCAAGTTGACGCCACGTTCGACAGCAAACGGGCCTGGGAGTTCGTGACATGACGACAAATGTCTGTCGAGATGGCAAAGTATCGCGGAGCAATCGAGACATGCACCGAGCGAATGCACGCTCAAATGGCCACGCATTGTGACACGGCACACCGCAGCAATTCGGAAGCCAGCATCCATAACGGCTCTCCCGCTTGGGTACGTGGAGGGAAATCCGCGTCTAACCTTAAACATTAAGAATATCCGCAGCCGCTTCTTCTAAATATCGGGTCCGTAATTTCACAGAAGCCGAGTGCAAAGGTGCGATAGTTCCCACGAGAATTTATTTTTTCTGAATCGAGAAATAAATCGCATCTTCGCTTCTTGTAAACTTTGCCAAGAAGAATATAGTTCCACGTGGCTGCAATGGAGTCAAATCTGGACGAGAGAAAATGGCCGTTTATCAAGTTTGCGGCGTTTGCACGAACATTGAACAGGTCTTCCGTTTCATTGGAAATGGCTCGCAAAGAGCTATTTGCGTGCACGATCTTTAGCTTTAGCGCCAGTTGATCATTCTACTCCTGGCTAGAGATCTAATTCCTACCCAGCTTCTTGCTTGAACCCCACAAGTGCGTTTTCACGCCGCCTGGGGCAGATCGTCACGAGTTGTTGGCGTCATCGTGAACATGCTTTCCACCCAGACGGACCCGCTACGAAGGTGGAAGCCAGTTTTAAGTTCTCAAGAAGCCTGAGGTGATGCGCGCCGGGAGCGACTTCATCGCCTTTAGGCGGACTTCAGGAAGCGTCGTAGTGTTGGGAACTTTGGAGGACCGGCAGCTTCTGTCGACATTGGAGTAGCCGTTTGGCTTGGAGCTTGCTGGTGGATGCCCAGGAGAGCAGAACGTTGTCAGGGAAGATTCCAGGGTGGATTCCTAGGGAACGGAACGGTCGGAGATCCGCCCTCGTCAGATGTAGGTGCATTTTACGAGACCACAATATCTTATCCCTTAATTACAAGCTCGGCGATTTGTCGCCGAAGAGAGTTGCCAGATGTCCGCGAGCATGATCCCGCGAAGCAGTCACAAGTCCAGCAAGTGCGAGCGGCCCCGCCGCCGCCGAGCCGTCCAGCATCGCACGACCCGGCGGATGCTGATGGAAAAATTGGAGGATCGGCGTTTGTTAGAAGCAGTGCCGACCTGGTCCGGGCCGGACGAATTTCAGTGCGGCGACCCAGGCTGTCCTCTGTGCGGCGGCTTGCGGCAGGATGCCGAAGATTGGGACACCAGCGACTTGCGAGGGCAACTCGCGACTGTGTATGGCCCTCAACTCAAACCGCTGGAACTCACGACATTGAGTACCTCCGAAGAGTTGAGCGAGCCCCAGAAGTTTCCGGTTTTTATGCGGCGCGAATTGGTGATCGTCGATGCGGGCGCACCTGATTATCAGCAGTTGCTATTGGATCTGGAGGCCAACGCCGACAATACCCGGCGCCTCGAGGCGGTTCTGATCGATGCCAATCGGGACGGGATAGCTGCGGTGAGCGAAATCCTCCGCTCCTACCGGGGGCTGAATGCCGTCCATCTGCTTTCGCACGGCGCCGCGGGCGGTCTGCAACTGGGCAACGTGCTGCTGACCAACGAAAATCTGGATCAGTATGCTGGTTCGATTCGCGGTTGGAGCGGCGCGCTGGCCGACGGCGGCGACCTGCTCCTGTACGGTTGTGACTTGGCCGCCGATGTGGAAGGGCAGCGTCTGGTCACGGCACTGGGCGAGTTGGCGGGTGCCGACGTGGCGGCGAGCACCGATGGAACTGGAAGTTCGGAGCTGGGTGGAAACTGGACGTTGGAGTTCACCACCGGGGCGATCGAAACCCCCGTCGCCTTCTCGTACCAGGTCCAGGCAGCGTGGGAGAACTTGCTCGCGCAGGAGAGTTTTCCCGCCGGCACGCTGATCGTAGACATGGGCCAGCCGACCCAGACCGTCGGTAATGCGCTCAAGCCCTACGGTCTGGTCTACGACTTGGTGACGAACTTCAGGGTGCCCGTCAGCTGGGCGATCAATCCCAATAAGGACACTTTCCGACTGGAAGCGGGCCAGCCCGTTCCGATCGATTTCACGGCCACGATCACGACCGGCGCGAAGAGCTATGGCGGCGGATCCTTCATCATCGATGCGAGTTTCCTCACACCGTCGCTGAACACGGCCCTGGCTGGGTGGAAGGCTAAAGGAGTCGTTATCGACACCTTGGCGCAACCACTTATGACGGAGATCTACGGACAGATCACCAGCTTTCCCAAGACCGTGCTCGATCTCCAAAACGGGGACTTGGCGATTCCCTACTACACCAACGCGGGCGTGCCTTCGACATCCTACCGGCGGGGCAACCCGACGGATCTCTCGCTTTGCGATGACGTCTACATCATGCCCCACGCGGACCCGCAGAACTGGTCCGAAGCATGGAAACTGGCCCTGTACAACTTCGTGGTCGAGGGCGGCGGCATGTGGGCCGGGTGCCACTCCCCCAGCGCTCTGGAGGCCCTGACGACGGTCACTGTCAATGGTGTTCCGACGCAGCTGAACTTCCTGAGCAACGGTCTGGTCCCCTGGGGCAGTCACAGCAACGGCACACCGCCCTACGCGTACAATCCAGACGCGGCCAACGACCCGATCATGCAGATCGTGAACCGGCTCGACGCGGCCACCACCAACGGCTCGGAACAGATCTTCGTGCCGACCACGCTTGACTGGCGGAACACGACGACCGTCGCCGTGTACGACCCGGACCATCCCCAAAACCCCCTGGACGGAACATCGCCTTACAACGATGCGGGCGTCGTCGCTTACGGCCACGCCTTTGGCAATCCCTCATCCGGAATAGTGATGTACGAGGCGGGACATTCGCTGGCCAAGTCCACAGGCGCCGCCAACATCGCCGCCCAGCGTGCCTTCTTCAATTACCTCCTCACCGAAGGGATCAACAATGCCCCGCAAGTCAGTGTCGCCCCGCCGCTGGTCGTCGCGGGCCAAACATCCGCCCTCACGGCCAGCATCACGGGTGGGTCGGGTACGTACAGCTACCAGTGGGTCAGTTCCAACGGCGGCATCTTCTCGAACCCTGCCGGCACGGCGACGGCGGGTGTACCGATCACCACGCAGTACCTGATGACTGGTGCCCAGGACACCATTCGGCTGCTTATCACCGACGTGCCATGCGGCCGCCAGAGCATCTGGTACGAAAACCTTGTGGATGCCCCGCCCACGCTGGACCTTGACGCCAACAACAGCAGCGGCGCAACCGGCGCCGACTACAAGGGCTACTTCCAGGGCGGCGGCGCGATCGTGGCCGCCGCCGACATGGACACGCTGATTACCGATAACGGCGTCACCATCCACTCGGGCGCGATCAAGCTGACCACGCGCCCGGACGGCGCGGCCGAGGCGCTGCTGATCGACCAGTCGTTGGCCGCCAGCTACGGCATCAGTGTCACGTCGGATGGCGCCGGCGGTTTCGTCCTGAGCGGCGCCGCGACCCTGGCTCAGTACCAGGCGGTTATCGCCACGCTCCAATATGTCAATGCACTGCCGTTCCCGTCCTCGAGCGAGCGCGTGATCACCGCCACGGTGAACGACGGCATCAGCAACAGCAACACCGCCGTTTCGCGCCTCATGTACCTGGGCGGCGATTTCACGGCTGTCGACAAGTACCTGTACCTGAGCGACCCCGGGCAGGGGATGGATCGCATCGATCCGGTATTCACCTTGGATAACACCACGTCCTCGGTCTCGGTCGTGCCCGTCGTCAGCGTCAATTCCACAGGTATGGCGACCTGGAGCAGCGACACCCAGCGCGACCTGGTTTACCGGCCGTGGAACTTGACCACGTATGGCACGCAGGGCGTGCGGGTAACGGATGGCGACAACTACGTCGTGATGGCGAGCGCCGCCTCGTCCAAACGCAACGAAGCCATCGTCGTTGGCGTCACCAATAACCGGCATGTCAGCGGGGCCGTCTGGAACGGAACGTCATGGGTCCCGATCGCGATCAACATTGCCGGCACGGTCAAGCAAGACCTGGGGCGTCCCAGTGCGAACCCGTGGTGGGGCGCCGCGGTCTCCTATGAGACCAACAGCGGCCGCGCCCTGCTGGTGTGGAACACCGGCTCGACGCTGAACTACAGCATCTGGAACGGAACCTCATGGACGGCCGCCGCGACTATCCCGGCCTACACGGGGGTCGAGCCACGACAGATCCGTCTGGCCTCCAACCCCCTGGTGGGATCCAATGAAATCGTCATGGTGGTCACCAGCAGGAACGAGGTGGACCGCGCCCTGGTCTGGAACGGCTCGTCATGGGGCAACGCGATCCAGCTCGACAGCAACACCGGCCACAACTACACCGACATGAGCGTCGTGTACGAGCAGCAATCCGGCCGGGCGATGGTGGTCTACGCCTCCGGAACGGCCGGCGCCATCGGCTACAACATCTGGAACGGCTCCACCTGGAGCAGCGCGGCCACGATCGCAGCTCCCGCGGGAACCAACGACTACGCCCAGTGGACCGTGCTGGCCGCCGATCCAAACAGTAACCGCATCGTGCTGGGGGTGCAGACCCGGGGGAACGATGCTTGGATGAACGTCTGGACCGGCATGGCCTGGGGCACCTCGACACTGGGGATCACCGACGGAGTGGCCGCCAGAGACAACCTCGGGATCTCCGTCGCCTTCGAGAGCACGTCGGGCGAGGCCCTGGCGGTGTACCAGAACGACCTCGCCACGACGGAAATGCAGTACCGGACCTGGAGCGTCGGCGGCTGGTCGGCAGGCGTCAACTTCGGCGCCCTCGGCGACGGCTTGCGGGCGGTAACGCTCCGCTCCAATCCGTATTCCGACCAGATCATGCTGATGGCCAACGACAACGGCCAGGATGTCAGTTCGATTCTCTGGGGCGGCAGCAGCTTCGCGACTCCGATTCAACTGGAGGGCAACAGCCGGGCCACAACGGGGCAGCCGTTCTCGTTCTTCTGGGACCGCTACATCCCGGGCACGGTGACGACCACAACGACCTTCACCCAAACCACGGCGATGACCTCGCCGTTCGTGCTGCCCTCGGGCGGCGACGTCAAGGTGACGACCTATATCCAGCTCACCAGTGGCACGGTGCCGGCCGCGCCGAAGCTTGCCGTGCAGTTGGGACACGCCGGCGCCCCCATCCTGACCCTCTCCACGCCGACCGTGACGAATCTGGGCGGCGGCTTCTACAAGCTCGAATGGGCCGGGTCGATGCCGGAGAACGTGACCGTGACGGCGGGTGAGCAGATCAGCCTGATGCTGATCAGCTATGAATCGGGCTACTCGTTCAACATCCTGTACGACAGCGCCAGCTACCCGTCGCAGGTGCAACTGGCGACGGTCACTGCCATCGAAATCAGCGCCCTGGGCGTCTACGGGGCGGCATACCCGGCGGGTTCGCAGTTGACCACGACGGCGGCGGGCCAGCCTGCGTACGTCCGCTTCACGGTGAGCGACCCGTTCGGCGCCTCGGACATCACCGGGGCTGATCTAGAGATCATGAATTCTTCCAACCAGGTGGTCCTTTCGGTGTCGCTGACCGACGCGGACGTCGTGGCCTCGACTGCCGGCACCAAGACGTATGAGTACCTCTGGACCCCGCTCACTGGCGACACCTTCACCATCACCGTCACGGCCCACGAGGGCACGGAAGGCGTGATCGACACCGCCCAGACAACCATCACCACGACCGCCTCACCGGACCTGGTCGTGACCAAGTCGGACGGCGGGGCAACGGTGAACGCCGGCGGTTCGGTGGCCTATGCCATCAACTACTCCAATGTTGGCCTGGGTAACGCGACCGGCGTCATACTCACTGAGTTCCTGCCGGCCGGAACGAGCTTCGATGTCGCCGGCAGCACCCCGGGTTGGGTTGCAGTCGGCAGTGGTGAGTTTCTCTATCCGGTTGGCGACCTGACAGCGGGCGCCAGCGGCTCGGTCGTGTTCGCCGTGACCGTGCCCGGCCCAGTTTCGGCCACCCTGGAGGAGCTCCAGAATGCCGTGCAGATCACCGACGACGGTACACACGGGCCCGACCCCAATCCGGCCAACAACACGGCCCTGGACAGCACGCCGGTCAATGCCGCGCCGGACCTGGTCATCACCAAGACCGATGGCGGCACGTCCACCCTGCCCGGCGGCATCGTCCTCTACCAGATCACCTACACCAACGTCGGCGCCCAGGACGCCATCGGCGTGCTGATCGAGGAGATGGTGCCGGCCTACACGACCTTCAACAGCACCTACAGCGTCGGCGACTGGGACGCGGTCGGGGGCGGCGGGTATGTTCTGTTCATCGGCGACCTGCCGGTGGGTTTTATCGGTACGGCGACCTTTGCCGTGACGGTGGATGCGTCGCTGCCTCCTGAGGTGACGGCAATCTCTAACACGGCTGTCATTTCCGACGGGGGTGCCGGCGGGGCCGACCTGAACCCGGCGAACAACACGTCCACGGACACGACGCCGATCTCCGACAACCCGCAGGCCGATCTGCAGATCACCAAGACCAACCTCGTGACCAGCGTCACTCCCGGCGACGTGATCACCTACACCATCACAATCACCAACGCGGGGCCGAACGCGGTCACCGGCGCGGAGTTCACCGACACCCTGCCCGCATCGCTTTTCGACGTCAGCTACCAAACTGCGGGCACAGAAGGAGCAGTCGCCACGCCCACCAGTGGCAGCGGCAACGCGATCAGCGGCCTGCTTGATCTCCCGAGCGGCAGCACCCTAACCTACACTGTCAGCGGCACGCTCGATCCCAACGCCACCGGCACGCTGACCAACGTCGCCACCATTCTGCCGCCCGCGGGCATCGTCGACCCCAACACCGGCAACAACACGGCCATCGACGACGATCCCATCGTGCCCGTGTCGGACCTGTCGCTCCTCAAGAGCTACACCTACACCGACCTGGACGGCAGCGGCACCCTCACACCCGGTGACCAGATCGTCTTCACGTTGACGGTCATCAACAGCGGCCCCAACGCCGCGCACAATGTTGTGGTGCGCGACCTGCTGCCGACCGGCTATCTGTACGTCAGCGATGATGCCGCCGTCAACGGCGGCGCCTATTCCTTCGGATCTGGGCTGTGGACCATTGGGACCATCGACGCACTGGCGCCGAACAACACCGCCGTGCTGAACCTCACGGCCATCGTGTACGCGGCAGGCGCCTACACCAACGTGGCTGAGGTCTGGAGCAGCGACAGCTTCGACCCGGACAGCACGCCGGGCAACGGCGTGCCGGGCGAGGATGATTACCACTCGGTGACGCCCATTGTTCAGCCGAAGTCCGACCTGAGTCTCTCGAAGACCATGGCGTTGACCTCGGACCTGGACGGCAACGGCATCCTCAGCATCGGTGATCGGGTGACCTTCACGCTCACCGTCAGCAACATCGGTCCCAATGCGGCAACAGGGGTCCACGTCACCGACCTGCTGCCGGCCGGTTACAGCTTTGTGAGCTATACGGCGACAGGCGGGACCTATAACAGCATAACCGGCGACTGGAACGTCGGCGCCGTGGGCGTGCTGTCCCCGCTGACACTGAACATCACCGCGACCGTCCTTGGCGGCCGCCCGGTCAGCGCCTACACCAACTATGCCCAGGTCTCCGCCTCCGACAGCTTCGATCCGGACAGCACGCCCGGCAACAACTCGACGATCGAAGACGACGACGCCTTGATCACGCCGCTGATCGCGGACCTGAGCGTCACCAAGACGGTGGCGTTCGCTGCGGGCGGTGATGCCGACGCCAATGGCACGCCTTCGGCCGGCGACCAGATCGTCTTCACGGTCACCCTCGTCAACGCCGGGCCCGATTATGCGACCGGCGTGCGGTTGGTGGATCAGTTGCCAACTGGCTACACCTATGATGAGGACGATGGCGACGGCGCCTATAATCCGGTCACGGGTCTCTGGACCGTGGGCGTGGTTGCCCCAGGTGCGGCACGAACGTTGAACATCACGGCTAGCATCAACGCCGCCGGGAACTACGCCAACACCGCGCAGGTGACGGCGAGCCAGCAATTCGACCCGGATTCGACGCCCAACAACAACGTGGCCTCCGAAGACGATCAGGCCACCGTGACGCTGGTTCCGGGAGCTGCCCAGGTAGCCCCCGTGGCGGTGAACGATCACTCGCTGCACAACCCTCCGGGGGCCGTGACGCTGAACGTAACCAACAATGACACCGACGCGAATCTCGATCTGAACGTGGCGACCGTGGACCTGAATCCGGGGCTCGCCGGGCGGCAGACGACCCTGACCGTGCCGGGCCAGGGGACCTGGACGGTGGACAATCTGGGCAACGTGACGTTCACGCCCGAGGTCGGCTTCACCCAGGATCCCACGCCGATTACCTACACTGTGCAGGATTCACGTGGACAGGTGGGGACGTCCAACGTGGCCACGATCACCATCGACTACGTGCCGGTGGCCACCAACGACAGCTCCAGCGGCAACACCACCGGAACAGCCGTGACGGTGTCGGTGCTGGCCAACGACACCACCGGCGATACGGCTGTACCATCGACAGTCCGGATCGTCGGCACGCCCGCGCCGGGCATTGCGCTGGTAGTGGCTGGCGAAGGCACATGGAGCGTCAACACGACCACGGGCGCCATCACCTTCATGCCCGCGTCGGGCTACACCGGCGATCCCACGCCCATCCAGTACACGGTGCAAGACAACGACGGCAACACGTCTAACCCGGCCACGGTGACGGTGGACTACGTCCAGTTCCCGCCGGTAGCCGTCAACGATAGCTCGCTGCACAACCTGCCGGGGCCAGTGGCTCTGAATGTGACGGCCAACGACACCGATCCGAACAACGACGTGGAGCCGAGCACAGTGGATCTGGACGCGGCAACGCCCGGCCAGCAAACGATGCGCATCGTGGCCGGCGAGGGATTTTGGCAAGTGGATAGCTCTGGTAATGTCACCTTTTACCCCGCGGTCGGCTTCACGCTGGAACCCACCCCCATCACCTATACGATACAGGACAGGACGGGCCTGACCTCCAATGTGGCGACCATCACGATCGGCTACTTGCCGACCATCCTGGTGGTCAAGACCGCGGCGCCCGGCTCGATCAGTGAAGGCGGGTTCGGCGATCAGGCGGTCACCTACAGCTACGCGGTGACGAACACCAGCCCTGCCGGCGCCACCGACCCGCTGTCGTCGGTTACGCTGTTCGACACCGATGGCATTCCGGTCTACGTTAGCGGCGACGCGAACAGCAACAGTATGCTTGACTCCGGCGAGATCTGGCTCTACACCCTGACCGTCACGCTGCCGGCGGCCAACGGCGGCGCCAGCCACATCAACACCGTTACCGCCACCGGCGTCGACGACGAGGGCGACATCGCCATCGGCACCGCCATCGCCACGGCCACCTACACCAACGTAGCGCCGACGATCAGCGTCGAGAAGACGGCCTCCGGCATCGCCGAAGGCAACACGGCCACCTACTTCTTTACGATCACCAACACCAGCCCGGCCAGCACCGACACGGTCACCGTGACCAGCGTGGTGGACGACGTGCTGGGCGATCTCACGGCGGCGGCCCTGGCAGCCAAC
>Ga0366819_10234_pt1 | contig 24219 bp, 24 predicted proteins | sample TotcelFGM3001N15_FD_207091 | JGI IMG/M metagenome (GOLD analysis project Ga0366819, IMG submission 207091) | Enriched cells from coal bed in the Powder River Basin, Montana, United States - Total cells FGM rep3 HSBNCT.FGM.300.1.N15 ... | reverse complement strand
TTTTCATGATGGCAGCACTTATTGCCCTTCTTTCGTGGTGGGCATCTGCTGCCGGACTTGAGGCAATTCACCCTGCGACGGGAGAGGCTGTTAAGGTTAAAAACCTTCTGAGTGCAGATGGAATCAGGTGGATTTATACCAATGTTGAGCATAACTTTGTCAAGTTTCCTCCTCTTGGTCTTGTTCTTGTGATTATGATCGGAATTGGCGTTGCCGAAGGGTCCGGACTCTTTACAGTGCTGGTACGTCAGCTCGTGCTGGGAGCTCCTAAAAAACTGATAACAGCTTCTATTGTAGCTGCAGGTATCTTTTCACACCTGGCATCTGAAGTTGGATATGTTATACTTATTCCTCTGGGAGCAATGATTTTTCATGCTCTTGGCAGGCATCCGATGGCCGGTTTTGCAGCTGCATTTGCCGGGGTAAGTGCCGGATTTGGCTCAAATTTCCTGATAGGCTCGGTTGACCCTATACTGGCGGGACTATCGACATCTGCGGCTCAGATTATTGATCCAACAATGAACATCAACCCAATGGTAAACTACTTCTTTATGGTAGTAAGTGCTCTCATGGTTGTATTTGTGGGTACCTGGATTACAGAGAAAATTGTTGAGCCGCGACTTGGTACATATCATGGAACGGAAAAGCCTCTTGAGATTGAGCAAATTACACCTCTTGAAAAAACGGGGCTGAAATGGGCGGGGTGGGGCACCCTTTTGTTTATTGCCCTGATGGCTTATACAATTATCCCTGAAGGGGGGCTGCTCCGCGACCCTGAAACAGGAGGAATACTTCGCTCACCATTCTTCTCTGGAATTGTTGTAGGTCTTCTTCTTCTCTTTATGGTTCCGGGTATGATTTACGGAATTATTGTAGGAACAATCAAGAACGACAAAGATGTAATCAAGCATATGACCCACTCAATGAAGGGGCTGGGCGGATATATCGTTCTTGTTTTCTTTGCAGCTCAGTTTATCTACTGGTTTAACTATTCAAATCTGGGACTGGTTCTTGCTATTGACGGAGCTGAGTTTCTTCGTAATGTAGGTTTCACAGGAATTCCTCTCATAATTGCATTTGTTTTGCTGGCTGCATTCCTGAACCTTTTTATGGGAAGTGCCTCTGCAAAGTGGGCAATTATGGCTCCTGTATTTATCCCAATGTTTATGCTTCTGGATTATCATCCAGGCTTTACACAGGCGGCCTTCAGGGTTGGAGACTCTGTTACAAATGTAATTACCCCAATGATGAGCTATTTTGCTCTCATAGTTACCTATGCCCAGAAGTATGATGAGAAAAACGGCATAGGTACAATCATCTCACTGATGATACCTTATACTGTGATATTCCTTCTGGTGTGGCTTGTGCTGATCACTGCATGGATGCTTCTTGGTCTGCCGGTAGGATTCGACGGACCTGTACATATGCCTTAATTGTTAAAATTATAAATACAATGAAAAAAATTGTCTTATTTTTTCTGATCTCCTTTGTTGCTCTCTCCCTGTTCGCTCAGGGAGGAAAAAAGCCGGTTATCGGAATCTCTTCAACCTGGGGAGAGGGTAGCTCTGCACAGGCTCCCATAACCTATGTGAACTCTGTAATCAGAGCCGGGGGTGTTCCGGTTGTACTTCCTGTGACAGAAGATCCTGAATTGCTGGCTGCAATGCTTGAAAGGGTAGATGCTGTAATTATGACAGGGGGAGAAGATATTGACCCTCTTAAGTGGTTTGGAGAGGAACCGCATCCGGCTCTTGGGGAGGTTGCTCCAAAAAGAGATGCCTTTGATATAGCTCTTATTCGTATGGCTGTAGGCAAGGGCCTTCCGCTTCTTGGAATCTGCAGGGGTCACCAGTTGCTGAATGTTGCCTTTGGCGGATCACTTTATCAGGATATCCCGTCTCAGATGAAGGGCTATTTTGTAAAGCACAGCCAAAAAGCACCGGGCTGGTACGGAACTCATTCAATTATCATTGAAAAAGGCTCTCTTCTTAATAAGCAGATTGGGCTTGACAGCGTTGCCGTAAATACTTTTCACCATCAGGCTGTAAAAGATGTTGCTCCGGGATTCAGGGTTACTGCCCGTTCAAAGGACGGAGTGGTTGAGGCAATGGAAAAGATTGGCAGCACGAAGGTCTCTGGAGTACAGTTTCACCCTGAGGTATTTACCTCAAACGGGTATGATACCTTCCTGGGAATCTTCAGGAGTCTTGTAAACGAAGCTTCTATTTACGGAGCTTCGCGTAAGAAAGAATAAGTCCCAGGACTATTGACAGAGACGCTGCAAATAGCACTCTGTACTGGTCCGGGAGCATAAATGTAATCGTGTGGGCAGGAATCCAGAATAGCGGGATTGTCTTGCCCACTACGAATTTTATGAAACCACCCCAGTCTGTTTTTGAAATAATTACTCCAATACTCTCTCTTGTCTCAATCCATGTGTCGGAAATTCTGTGAGAGGCCATGAACACAGGGGCAAATGTGAGATTCATGATTGCAGAGATGTAGAAGGCAGTGATAAGCCTTGAGGAAAACGAAGCTTCACCTGTCCACAAAAGACCTTTTGATATTGCCACGTTTACTCCGCCGGTAAAGATTGCGAACATTGCAACAATCATCACACCAAGGATTCCCCAGACAAACATCTTTGCCAGAACACCCTTTACGGCTTTCCACTCACCGGTGACCAGCCTTAAAGCAAGAAATTCACCCATCGTTGAGAGAAGGGCGAATTTCATAAATCCCATTATATATGGGTGCATTTTTGTAATATTTTCAAATGCCTCCCTGGTGGAAGGTATTGCGAGAAAAAGTGATATAGCTGCCAGGAGTGTTACCCAGATAGCGGTGCCGTATTTTGCCATTGATTGTTTTTATGGCAAATATAGCCTTTATCTCCTTTTCTTTCCGAATGAATTTTGCGATTTCTTCCGGCTGTTTTTGCCAAAATACCTCTTCTTTGAAGCGGTTCCGCTGTTTCTTTCGGCTTTCATGTCTGCTGCAATCAGGTCTTGCCAAACCTCATCCTTGCGGGATAAAACCGGTCTTGCCTGAGCATCTTCCTGCTCTCTTGAGTAGTTTCTCTCTCTTACAGGCGTTCTCTCATTTCTCTCTCCCCTGTAACCTCTGTCACTTCTTTCACCTCTGTCGCTCCTGTCGCTTCTCACTGCTCTGTCTCTGCCCTCAGACCTGTCACCTCTTGGTGCAACTCTTTCTGCTCTCTCTCCGCCTCCGGCATTCTCTTTCTTCAACTCCCTCGGAGCTCTTTTTGTCACTTCGTGCTCGAGAATATCAAGTTTTTTGCCAATAAGTTTCTGGATGCTTTTTAGAAGCGATCTCTCTTTGTTGTCGCAGAATGAAAGGGCAATGCCTGACATTCCGGCTCTGCCTGTACGGCCAATCCTGTGAACATAACTCTCCGGATCCTCTGGAAGATCGTAGTTAATTACGTGTGAAAGGCGGTTTATATCAATACCTCTTGATGCTATGTCTGTTGCAATAAGAACTCTTATCTTTTTGCTTTTAAACATATTGAGTGCGGCCTGTCTTGCGCTTTGAGACTTGTTTCCGTGGATTGCATCACTTTTGATACCTTCCAGCATAAGCCCTTTTGCGATTCTGTCTGCTCCATGTTTTGTTCTTGAGAAAACAAGTACAGATTCTTTACTCTCATCCTTGAGAAGATCTACCAGCAGTGGAAGTTTTTCGTCCCTGTCTGCGTAGTAAAGATATTGTTCTATTGTGTCCACTGTTGAAGATACAGGAGTAACTTCAACTCTTACGGGATCCCTTAGGATACTCTCTGCAAGATGCGCTATCTCATCCGGCATTGTTGCCGAAAAGAGAAGAGTCTGCCTTTTTGTAGGAAGCGTAGATACCACTTTGCGGATATCATTAATAAATCCCATGTCCAGCATGCGGTCTGCCTCGTCAAGTACGAGAAACTGCACGCTTCTCAGGTCTACATATCCCTGGCCCATAAGGTCAAGAAGTCTGCCTGGTGTTGCTATAAGAACATCAACGCCTCTTCTCAGGGCGTCTGTCTGCGGGCGTTGTCCAACGCCTCCGAATACTACCGTGTGTACCAGTCCGGTATATCTGCCATATGTACTGAAACTCTCGTCAATCTGAACGGCGAGTTCACGTGTGGGTGTAAGGACAAGCGCCTTAATCTCTCTTCCGGGTCCTCTTCCTCTCTTTTTAAGTCTGCTCTCCTGGCTGACTTTAACTTCCTGAACCGGTTCGTTCTGGCATGAGAGAAATATATTCTGAATAATAGGAATAGAAAATGCAGCCGTTTTACCGGTGCCTGTCTGTGCGCAACCAAGAACATCGTGGTTATTTAAAATAATCGGGATTGCCTGTTGCTGAATTGGTGTAGGGGCTGAATAGCCCGCTTGATTAAGAGCCCGCAATACAGGCTCGATAATTTCTAAATTTTCAAACGTCATTAGGGGCGCAAAGGTACTACAAAATCGGAAACAAACAACTTATCAACAATTTTCTGCCCGATTTTTACTGCAGAAAGGGTGAAGGTGAATGTGTTTCCATTGCCTGGTTAATTTTTAGCCTTAATGATTTTTCCGGAAAAGGTCAATAAAAATTGATGAATCTTTTCGAGCCAGCATAACAGGCTCTCCGCTGTTAATCTTAACATTTCGGGCATCGTACACCAACCCTGCAAACCCCGTTTTCATATCTGAATAGTATCCGTCAACCGGATGAGAAAACATCTTAATTATCCAGTTGTATACAAGCGAAGGGTCATATATTGAAAATGGGAAGAAATCCTTATTGGGAACCCCGGTACCCGGGTGCCACCTTCTGCGGCTCTCAATATCATAGCTCCCGACCCTCTTCTGCTTGTTGTACCTTCCGCCAATAAGAGAGTATGGAATATTTACCTCAACCCGCCAGTCGGGATTATCAATGCACACTCCGGCGGCTTCAAGCGCAGAGAGAGCAAAGGAAGAGCAGCCGGCACCCTCTTTTTCATATCTTGGCCAGAAGGCTCCGCCATAATAATTGCAGGGAGTGAATCCGCTTTTCCCCTCCCTTGAAAAATTTTCCAGAAATGTTTTGACACGGAGTGCCGATTCCCTGTTGAGCCTGTATCTGATGTATGCTGCGCCTGTTCCCTTTTTTGAGTAGTGATCCAGCAGGGCCGTTATCTCTTCTTTTGTTTCAAGGCGGCCCTTCATAGGAACGCCAAGTATGGCGAGCCCTATCTTCTCTTTCATGAAAAGCTGAATTTTTTCGCCGTTTGATGTCGAGCGCATTGCAGCATAAACAACACTGTCAACAACAGGAGATTCAAACTTAATGAGCATGTGTCCTATGGAGTAAGAGTACTTCACAAATCTGGATACAAGAAAACTAGCTATGGATGTCCGGTAAAGTTTTGCAGGAGATCCCCAGTCCAGTTTTGAGTATGACGGAATCGCATAAATTGTGAGTTCATGTACCTGAGCTGTATCCTGAAAATATGGACCTGCCCCCTGCATTTTTCCACCGGAAAACAACAGGAGTGAGTAGATCAGGAGCTTACCGAACAAAAACCTGTTCATGGTATCCCTTTTTTTTTGTTACTTTATAAAGAAGGAGGCCTGGGATCTTTTCCGGAACACCGGATTATCTGCTGAGACTTTTATATTTCTTGCATCATAGTACAGCCCGGGAATTGCTGTTTTAGACTTAGCTGTACTAAATTTTGTTGCCGGAACAAATCCTGCGGAGGTTTCATCCGGGTTGTTTCTTTGTCTGAGAATCCAGCTGAATATCATACTGGGATCATAAGTTCTGAGGGGTACGAAATCTGCGTTTGCAGCTCCCTCTCCGCTATGCCATGCTTTACGGCGTTTTATATCTTTTCCTTTTACCCTTTTTCCGTCATTGTTTCTGCCACCAAGAAGATCCATAGGAATAAGCAGGTCTGCAAACCAGTCTGCTCTCTCTATTATGAAACCTGTTGTTTCAAGTGCAGACATCCCGAATGAACTGCAGCCGGCACCTTCATTTTCAAAGAGTGGCCAGAATGCTCCGCCATACTGGTCCGACGGGGATTTGCCATCACTGTTTTTGGTTGTAAACCTGCGGATATATTCAAGAACTCGTTTTGCTGCCTCGCCATTTAGAGCAAACTGCATGAATGCAAGTTTTTTCTTTGCAGAAAAGCGATCAATTTTTTTGCGCAGCTCGCGGCTGGTCTCCATTCTCCCGGCTACAGGAGTGCCAAGTATTGAGAGGCCGACTTTCTCCTTAAGCACCATGTTACGCTGCTCCTTTCCTGAAACACTCGTAATTGATGTAAGAATCACCGAATCGCAGAGAGGTGTACGGAACTCTATAAACATATGCCCTATTGGGTACTCCTTTTTCTGAAAAAAAGATTCGGAATAACTATTGATTGCACTTTTGTACAAATTTGAAGGGCTGCTCCAGTCTATTGGTGAAAATGAAGGTATTACATAGATTGTAAGTTCGTGGGAAACATCATTATCTTGAACTGTTGCCTCAACCTGAGAAGAGAAAGACAGTAAGAAGACAATTAAAATTAACCTGATATATGCCGCGCCTCGAAACATGGCATAAAGATAGTATTTTTCTGAAATATGCTAAAATAGCCTTGGAAGAAACCGCGGAACCCTCTTCTGATACTCCTTGTATTCAGGGTACTTGCTGCTGCTGATTCTCTCCGTAAGCGTGCTGCTGCCTATGAAAAGAAGAATAAGAAGGATTGCCCCGGATGCACTCCAGTTTAGCCACTCTCCGGATGCCGAGGCTCCGAAAATATAGAAAAAGACCCACACAGCCTGTTCAGCTGCAAAATTGGGATGCCTGGACTTTGAAAACAAACCATCAGAAATAAATCCGTTCTTAAGCGAGCGTGCAAATCTCTCCTGATGAGGTGCCTCTCCTTTTTTCTGTTGCTGAAAACTGAATAACTGATTATCTGCTGTTGTTTCAATTATTAAAGCGCCAATAATTAGAATTGCTGCAATAATATCTGCCGCAGAAAGAGGAGTCTCTGCATACTGAGCTGCAACAAGAAGCGGAGTTGAAAACAAAAAAATCAGGATGTTCTGATAAAGAGAAATGAAAAGCAGATTGAAAATTCCAAAACGAATTCGTCCCCGGAGCATTGGTTTTCTTCTCATAATCTCCCACCTGTAATCCTCTTCGCCTCTCCACGGAATCTTGCTGTATCCTCCCTTTCTTGCAAAGTTGAGACTGAGCCTCAAGCCCCATGCTGCAACAAGAATGGTCATTATCCAGATGCGGGGAGAGTCAGGGAAGTTATATAAAACAATTATGGAGTATATGACCGGCATAATACTCCATAGTTTGTCTACCTGACTGTAGTTGCGCACTATTTCCGAGACAACAAAGCATATAAGGGCAGTAACCAGCATGACTGTTGCAAGATTGCCGGCCAGACTGACTATCTGGCTGTTCCCATTGAAAATATCGTGCAGCAGATTTTCCATCAGGCTGTGAAAATTCTGTGAATTTGTTCGTTTGCTATCTCCTGGCAGCTTACTTTTTTGTAAATGTTAACGAATTTGTGCTCACTTTTGAACCTCTCGAAAGCCGACATTTCATCCGATCCCTCGCCCCAGCCTAGTACTTGGCTGTTTTCTGTTTCGTTTCCGTCAGGATCCAGTGTCGAGCCGTCGCAAGTAAAAAAGATATATTTTCTCATAATCGTTTAAATGGTTTAAATTGTAATTACAAGACAATATAGCAAAAAATATTTCAGGCTCCAAGTTTAGAACCTGAATCCTATGCGGATATCCCAGCCGCGGAGAAATTTGTTGAGGTATTCGTTGTAGTCAAGATCGTTGAAAACATCGTGTTTCTGGTATAGAAAACCAGTCTGGAAGTAGAGGCCGTATCCCTTGAATATATTGAAGTCTGAACCAAAATATGCTGCGTATGATACACCATAACCTTCGCCCATCTTTATGCCTGGTGAAAAAGTGTATCCCACATTCATAAGAAAATAGGGAGATATTTTCTTTTCTGTAAAGTTTAGTTTGAATCTTGCATAAAGAGGAATGAGGTATTTTTCGTATTCACCGTCAGTTATGCCTATTCCAGTTCCCGCTCCTACGGTGGCTAGCTTTGAAAGTCTGAAATCATAGTTGAAAGCTGCATTGAAAACGCTGCTTCTGATGTCTCCAACGCCAAGGGCATAGCCTACTTCAGCAGATTTTTCGAATACCCTCTCTTTTTGCGCAGAGATGGTCATACTGATGAGCATTATGGAGAAGAGAACTACAAGTTTTTTCATAATCAGAAAGATTAGTTTATCTGTGCCGGTTAACAATTATGAGCGCGGCAATCACTCCCGGAACCCATCCGGCAAGAGTAAGCAGAAAGACAAGAAGGATTGATCCGCAGCCGTAATCAATCACAGCCAGCGGCGGGAACAGAATGCAAATGAGCGCTCTAATAAATGACATAACATACAAACTTAAGAAAAAATTTCATTTTTATTAAATAGGATGTGTAAAGCAGAACTTGGCACCCTCAGTATATGTTGGGTCTATCCAGATTTTACCTCCCAGACGGGAAACAATCTGTTTGGAAATGGCCAGGCCAAGACCTGCACCCTGAGTATATTCGTCAAGTTTTTCAAACCTTTCAAAAAGGCGGATATGTTTCTCCTGAGGAATTCCGGATCCGGTATCTGAAATGCAGAAGAGTACATGCCCCTTGTCTCTGTCTACACTATACTGCATTGTTATTGAACCCTTGTCTGTGAATTTGTTTGCGTTCGTAATCAGGTTTATAAGTACCTGAGAGATGCGGTGGAGGTCAGTTTTAATAATTACCTCCTGTGAATCAGGGATACAGATGTATTCAACAGTATCTTTTCGAAGGTGACCGGTTGTCTGGAAAACTCTTTCGCAAAGTTCCCTGAGGTTAACCTCTTTGTAGTCGAGATCAAACTTACCGGTATCCATTTTTGAAATGTCAAGAATATCTGAGATAAGGGTCAGAAGCATGTCTGAATTCTGGGTGATAACCTCACTGTAGCTTGAACGCTCCTCCTGTGAGCATCCGGCATCGCTCAAAAGCTGTGAGAAGCCTACAATTGCATTCAGAGGGGTGCGAATCTCGTGGCTCATATTTGCAAGAAATGCAGACTTTAACCTGTCTCCCTCTTCTGCCCGCTCTTTTGCCTCAAGAATGTCTTTCTCGTTCTTTTCCAGAGTTTGTCTGAGTTTTCTGTTTTTGCTGTAAAGCCATGCAAATGTGATCACAAAGAATATTAATACCAGAACTGCTCCTATAGCAAGCACCAGAAACTTTCTGTACTGTTTCAGCTGCGGATCTTCAGTGTCAATTATAACGCTGTTGGCAGGAAGCTGATAATTGAGCACTCCCATTTCGTCAAGTCTTCTTTTGTCGAAACTGTACTCTCCTGAGCTCACAATAAAATTAACAGCTCTCTTATTTCCTTTATAGTATGCATTAATCTGTTCAGCAATTTTTCTTGAGTCGGCATTGTAAACAGGGACGAATCCGCCTATAGCTATACTTCCTATTCCGGCACCTGTAAGGGAGAAAACAGGAAGATTCTTAACTTGTGAGAAGAGCTCCTGCAGAGAGCTTCCCAGGAAATACTGCCCTTCGCTGTTGACTCTCCATGTACCAATAAGAGCTACACTGTTCTCCGGAAGATTCCCTATGCTTCTCTTTACCTCCTCTTCGGACAGCAGTCTGCCGTCAATATATCTGAATGAGATTTCGGGATAAATTGAAGACTCCTCTTCAACCAGTGCCTTTATTGATGCTCCTCCGTATGTATTGTCGGTTATTAGTGCTATTGTGGAAACATTAGGGTAGAAGGTCTTTATAAGACCAATGTTCTTGCTTATTTCGTACGAGTTGAGGAATCCGCCGGCGGCGTTTAGTGACTTGATGCGGTCCGATGTCCTGACGGCAACCGGTTGCCAGCTTCTGTCAAGAGAGTCAGAAGGTATGTCAATTCCGTTTTCACTTGCGAATGCAGAGAAAACCGGAATGTTCCGGAACATCTGAGCGATTGCTTCGTCCTTAGCAACCAGACTAAGGAAAGTGGCCCATGCCTCTTGTCCCAGAAAAACAACAGAAATTATGTTGTCTGAGTTGTGCTTTTTCAGTATTAACTTTAGCTGCTCACCCCACAGATGGGCTTCTGTCTGGAAATTTTTGCAGCCCATATCCTCTACAAAGACTCTGGTCGCAGGATTATTCTCCTGAAGCGTCTGCTGAAAAGAGTTTATGAAGTTACTCATCCTCTCTGTATCCGGATTGTAGGATGCTACAATGAGGTATGATCCGTTCTTTGCCGGGGAGTTCTCAAGCGGAGAGTGCAGCACTATAGTTGCATGCAGTGATATTGCAGCAATTGTGGTGCAGAGAAGAAGCAGAAATTTTTTCATAGTTTTGTTATCTGGTCGTCTTTCTTCTGTACAGGGTAAATGCCAGAAGTGATATTGCTCCGCACAAAACCATTGTTATTGTCTGAGATCCGTGCGAAATTGTAGCAAATATAACACCTGTTGTCTGAGAAATACCATAAACAGAATAAAGTGCAAGAGAAATTATCAGATGGTATGCTCCAATACCCCCCTGAACGGGAATTACCCATCCAAAACTTCCCACCATCATAAGGAACAATGCATCTGCTGCTCCAAGACCTGAATTTATCTCCGGAAAGGCCAGAATGGTAGCGTAACTCATTAACCAGTAGCAAATCCAGAGAATAAACGTATATATCAGAAAGAGCCATTTCTGGGGCATTTTGAAGCCGGAAATAACTCCGGCAAAAACACCCTTTACGATGTTTGTAATTTTGTACAAAACCGGGTGGTTCTTTCTGTATTTGTAGATAATGTACATAAAGACTGCGAAGGCAAGAAAAACTGCAGATCCAGTAATAATCAGTTCAACAGACATTTTGCTTTGCAGCGACGAGAGAATCTGAGTGTCAATAAAGCCCCCAAAACTATCCCAGAAAAAGATAAGCACTCCAGAAAAAACAGCACCTAAAGACAACAGGTCAATACTTCTTTCCAGAACTACAGTGCCTGCAACAGTTTCAAACGGTAGTCCGGTCTTTCTGGTAATAACACCACATCTCGCAAGCTCCCCGGCACGGGGAACAGCAAAATTTGTTATGTTCCCAATATTAATTCCATCCCATGCATCCTTTCTTGAAATTTTCTTTCCAAGCGGGATCATAATCAGCCTCCACCTCAGAGCTCTTATAAGGAACGCAACAATGCTGATAATCATGGCAACCCCTATCCATTTGAAATCTGCCCCTCTGATACCGCTTACAAAATCTTCCCATTTCACTTCGCGAAATGAGAGCCAGAGAAGTAGTGCTGCAACTCCCAGTAGAAGGAGGTACTTAACTGCAGACCATATTCTCTTAAGCGGCAAGTTCATCAGACAATTATTTTATTGGTGTCAGAATCGGGGAAAACAACAGAGGGTTTGAATTCAGAGGCCTCCTGAGGGCTCATCTGTGCATAGGCCATAATAATCACAAGATCTCCCACAGAAAACTTATGCGCTGCAGCTCCGTTAATTCCTATCTTTCCGCTTCCCCTCTCTCCCTTGATTACATAGGTCTCTATCCTCTCTCCGTTGTTAATGTTTACGACCGCAACCTTCTCATTTGCATAAAGGCCGGCCGCCTCTGCAAGGTCTGAGTCTATGGTTATGCTGCCAATGTAGTTGAGATTTGCCTCTGTTACACGGGCTCTGTGGATCTTCGATTTAAGTATTTCAAGAAGCATCTTATTTCAGTTTAATGTTATCTATAAGTCTCACCTCGCCTGCATGAACAGCTGTACACATCTGAATGCCCCCTGCCTCGTTCCAGTTATTGATGAGCTTTAGATTCAATGAGTTTACAATTTCAATATATTCTACCTTCAGGAGCCCGCTCTTCTCAATTGAAGCAGTGGCTTCGCGAATAATTCCGTCAGGTGTGATCTCAGCCGGTTTCCGGGGAGACTCTTTATGCAAAATCTGAGCCGTCTTCTCCCTTGCAGCAGACAGTGCCTTGAAAATTGCAGGCGCGGCAGCTCTGTGTTCAGGAGTGAGAAGAAGGTTGCGGGAGCTCATTGCGAGTCCGTCTTCCTCTCTCAGGGTAGGGCATGCAATTATCTCAACAGGATATCCCAGCTCCTTTGTGAAATGTCTTATTATTGCCAGTTGCTGAAAATCCTTTTCCCCAAAGAATGCAGATCTTGGTTTTACAATATCAAACAGACGGGTTACAACCTGGGCAACACCGTTAAAGTGCCCCGGCCTCTTTGGTCCTTCGCCGGCAGAGTCAAGCCCTCCAAGATCGAATATTCTGTTATCGGGATTCGGATAAATATCTTCAATCCCCGGAACAAATACCAGAGATGCTCCGGCCTCCTCCAGTAACCTGCAATCTTCCTCAACACTGCGGGGATATTTTGCAAGATCATTCGGATTATTAAACTGTGTAGGATTGACAAAAATCGATACTACAACTGTGTTTGTTCTGGTTAGTGCCTGTTTTACAAGGGAAATGTGCCCCTGGTGCAAAGCTCCCATTGTGGGGACGAATCCTGTGGTGCAATCATTTGGCAGAGAGGCAAGAGCCTGATTGAAATCTGCCAATGAATAACTGATGGTCATCTGGTTGAAATTTTTGCAAACCTACAAAAAAATATGAACTTTGCGGATATGAAATCAATATTGGGAATTGGCAATGCACTTACCGACATCCTCGCTGTACTTGAGGATGACGCTCTTCTGAATCATTATCACCTGCCTAAAGGCAGCATGCAGCATGTAGACCGCGAAACCGGAGACAAGATCTGGCAGACACTCAAAAACATGGGTGTACAGCTTGTTGCGGGAGGTTCTGCAGCTAATACAATTACCGGAACAGCGGTTCTGGGCATGCCATCCTCATTCATAGGAAAAGTTGGTGATGACGAGCTTGGCTCTCTTTTTCAGTCAGATCAGGCCCGCAATGGTATAAAGTCAACTCTTCTTAAGGGCAAGGCTGCATCCGGAAGAGCTATGGTTTTTATTACCGCTCCCAATGCTGAAAGAACTTTTGCAGTTTACCTTGGTGCCGCAATTGAGATGGGCCCGGAAGATCTCACAATTGATATGTTCCGCGGATATGACTATTTTCATATTGAGGGATACCTTGTTCAGAATCAGGGGCTGGTTCGCCGTGCCGTTGAACTTGCAAGGGAGGCAGGTATGATCATTTCGATAGATATGGCCAGCTATAATGTTGTTGAGAGTAACGATGCATTCTTGCACGACATTATTGAACATTATGTAGATATTGTATTTGCAAATGAAACCGAGGCAGAGGTATTTACAAAGAAACCTCCAAGAGAGGCGCTGGATGAGATTGCAAAGATTTGCGATATTGCCATTGTCAAGATAGGAAAGGATGGTTCAATGGTAAAAAGTGGCGAAGAGTATCACTATATTGAGGCCTGGCCTGCTGATACTATTGACGCGACTGGTGCCGGCGATATCTATGCAGCAGGTTTTCTCTTTGCACACTCTCACGGGTTGTCACTTAAGGAGTGCGGAGATGTTGGGTCAATAGTAGCGGCGAAAGTTGTTGAGGTTATTGGACCTAAGATTGACATACCTCGCTGGAAACATGCAAAGCAACAGATAAGAGAGTACGCAGGCCTGCTTCAGTAAGCGGGCGCTCTTCATTAAACAGATAAGGCTAGAGCAGATTTTGGGGCAGATTAAAAAAGGCCGTTAAGCTGAGCGTCTATACGGTCAATAACTATGCTTAAATCTTCTGTGCGGTCCTCAAATTTATTTTCATCAACATCAATTATAAGAACCTTTCCGTCTTTATAACCGGAAATCCATTTCTCGTATCTGTCATTAAGGCCGGACAGATAGTCGATTCTTATGCCGCTTTCATATTCACGGCCGCGCTTGTGTATCTGAGAGACAAGATTTGGAATGGATGAACGAAGATAAATGAGCAATTCTGGAGGCTTCACCAGCGACAGCATTAAGTCAAAAAGAGAGTTGTAGTTTTCGAAGTCGCGTGAACTCATTAAGCCCATACTGTGGAGGTTGGGTGCGAAAATTCTCGCATCCTCATATATTGTTCTGTCCTGAATTACATTTATGCCGCTGCGTTCAATCTCAACAAGACCCTTGAACCTCTCTTTAAGGAAGTAGATCTGAAGATTAAAAGACCATCTTTGCATTTCATTGTAGAAATCTGAGAGATATGGATTATTATCTACCTCTTCATATTTTGGTTCCCATCCGTAGTGTTTTGACAGTAATTTCGTGAGGGTGGTCTTACCGCTCCCTATGTTTCCGGCAATGGCGATATGCATAAATGGCGTTTTTATAAGTGTGTGTGCATGGTGAATGCTTCTGCAAATTTACAAAAATCTTTTCGTAATTTTGCGGTATGTTAGACACTTTACAACACAGGGGCAGGCGAAGGCAGCTCATCGAACAGTTATCCAAGAAGTTTAATTTCAGCAACGATGTTTTAGAGGCAATGAACAGTGTGCCAAGACATATGTTTCTCGAATATGGACTGGACCACCTTGCATACCTGGACAAACCTCTCCCCATCGGAGCAGGTCAGACAATTTCTCAGCCCTTTACCGTGGCTGTTCAGACCCAGCTGCTTAATGTGTCTAAATGGGACAAAGTTCTCGAGATTGGTACCGGATGTGCATATCAGACAGCAGTTCTGGCAGAGATGGGATACCGGGTGTACAGCATAGAACGCCAGCGCTCACTCTATCAGCTTGCACAGAAGAATCTTATCCGCCTTGACTATCACTCTCCGCTGCTTTTCTTTGGCGATGGTTTTGCCGGATTACCCAAATTCGCTCCGTTCAGGGGAATACTCATAACCTGCGGAGCTCCTGAAGTTCCTCAGGCACTGCTGGAGCAGCTTGCCATAGGAGGGCGGATGGTGATTCCGGTAGGGGTGGATACACAGCGGATGCTTGTGGTGGAGAGAAAGGGAGAGAATGAGTATGAGACAAGTGAACACGGAGAGTTCAAATTTGTTCCTATGCTTGAGGGGACGGCAAAGTAAGCCCCGGTTAAAACTGATAAACCATTTTAAGATGATACATATAAAAGCTTTTTACTTCAATGACCTGCGTGAATGCAGCTATGTTTTATGGGACGAAACCAAGGAGTGCGTTTTCATTGACCCGGGATGCTACTCCGAAAGTGAAAAAGAGCGTCTGGTTAAATTTGTTGAGGCAAACTCTCTTAAACCTGTAAAGTTGCTCAATACCCATGGCCATTTTGATCATATCATGGGAAATGCTTTTGTTGCAGGAAAGTGGAATCTGGAAACATATATTCATGCTTCTGACAAGCCACATCTCGCCAGAGCACAGCAATATACAGAGATGTTCGGGTACAAAATTGAGCAGCCGCCACAAAATACCATTGATGTATCTGATGGTTCGGAAGTAAAATTCGGAATGAGCACACTAAAGGTGCTTCACACTCCCGGTCACACCAAAGGAGGTGTCTGCTACTATTCAGAAGATGATAAGATTGTAATTACGGGAGATTCGCTATTCTCGGGGAGTATCGGCCGGACAGACCTTCCCGGCGGAGACTATGAGGAGCTGATGGAGAGCCTGCTGGGTAAAATTCTTAAGCTGGGAGATGATTATACAGTATATCCCGGTCACGGCCCAGCAACAACAATTGGTCATGAACTGGCTACCAATCCATTTTTGAGGTACGAATAAAACAAATTGTTATGAAACTAAGATTATTGCTCTTTGTCCCTGTACTGGCATTTTGTACGGGAGCCGGAAACTCAGCCGCTGCAGCTGCAGAGGGAGAAATTACCCAGGTTGAACAGGTCGTAAAGGTGCCGGCAATTCCGCGAAGCCTGTCGTTTGCCGGAGAGGATGTGCCTCTTAATTACTTCGATGTAAAGGAGGCGATACAAAGGGAGTTAATGGTAATATCTTACTGGCATGCCAGTATAACCTATATTATTCAGCTTAACAACCGTTATAAGGATGAGATTAAATCAATACTCAAAGAGGAGGGACTGCATGAAGATTTCTACTATCTGTGCATCGCTGAGAGCGGGCTTCAGCCGGTAGTTTCACCTGCGAATGCCGGAGGTTACTGGCAGTTTCTGGCCGGAACGGCAAAGGAGTACAAACTTGTAGTGGATGAAGAGGTTGATGAACGGTACAATGTTGAAAAATCAACCCGCGCAGCTGCTGCATATTTCAAAAAGGCATATGCTGAGTTTGGTACCTGGACAATGGCTGCGGCATCGTTTAATATCGGTATTAGCAATGTGCGCTACAGGATGAAAGTACAATCGCTCAAAAACTATTATGACATGCAGTTTCCTGAGGAGACTGCAAGATATGTCTACAGGGCACTTGCCTTTAAAATCCTTCTTCAGGACCCCCGCCGTTTTGGATTTTATATTGGTGCCGAGGACCTCTACAAGCCGCTGGAATACACAGAGGTGACAGTAAAGGGTCAGGTTGAAAACTGGAGTGAGTTTGCAGCAAAGCACAAGACTAATTTCAAAATGCTTAAGATGTACAACCAGTGGATACGCTCAAACAAGCTGGAAAACAGACCTAACCATACTTATGTAGTTAAAGTGCCTAAAGAAGGTACAAGGGAGCAATAGGAGATTTGTTTATGCAAAATATTGAGGTAAGAGGTGCCAGGGTTCATAATCTTAAAAATATAGATGTAACGATTCCCCGCTACAAGTTGGTGACAATAACCGGGTTGAGCGGAAGCGGAAAGTCCTCTCTTGCCTTTGATACAATCTTTGCCGAGGGGCAGAGGCGATACATGGAGACACTCTCTGCATACGCAAGGCAGTTCATTGGTTCGCTTGAGCGGCCGGATGTCGATTCTATTGACGGACTTAGTCCAATAATTGCAATTGAACAGAAGACCACCGGGAGAAATCCCCGTTCAACAGTAGGAACAATTACAGAGATCTACGATTTTCTGCGCCTTCTCTATGCCAGAGCCTCTGATGCATACTCTCCCGTGACGGGGCTTCCCATGATTAAATATTCAGATGATCAGATTGTCTCTCTGATAATGGAGCAGTATAACGGCAGGAAGTCATATCTGCTTGCTCCGCTTGTGAACGGAAGAAAGGGGCACTATCGTGAACTGTTTGACCTTTATATCAAAAGGGGATTTACACAAATGAGGGTTGATGGTGAGATTTGTGATCTTGTTGGAGTTAAACCACTGGACAGATACAAGTCACACTTTATTGAACTGGTTGTTGATAAGCTGCTTCCCGGGCCCGGAAGCGAGAAGAGAATCAAAGACTCTGTACTCTCTGCTCTTCACCATGGTAAGGGTTCTCTTGCTGTACTGGATATGGAGAGCAAGCAGCTCAGACATTTCAGCAAACATCTGATGTGTCCTGAAAGCGGACTTTCATACCCTGAGCCGGCACCCCATACATTCTCTTTTAATTCTCCGCAGGGAGCATGTCCGCATTGCAAAGGTCTGGGAATGATTGCAAAGGCAGACCTTTCCAAAATTATTCCCGATGACAGCAAATCAATTGCATCAGGAGGCATAACTCCAATTGGGCCGTACAAAAACAATATGCTCTTCTCTCAGCTGGATGCAATCGCCAAGAGATATCAGTTCTCTGTTCACGACCCTATAAAGGATATTCCGGAAGAGGCCTTTAATGTAATTATTTACGGATCGGACGAACTCTTTAGGGTTGGCCCTTCGCCTGCACTTTCGCAGATGATGAGCTTTAACGGCGTAATTGCAAAAATTGAACAGGGCGAAAATGACAGCGACGAGCTCATGGTAAAGAAGGAGCGCTTCACAGAAGAGGTTAAATGCCCTGTTTGTAATGGTACCCGCCTGAGGGAGGAGTCGCTCAGTTTTAAAATCGACAATAAAAATATTAGTGAGGTATCTTCTCTGGATATGGATCTTCTCTATGAGTGGGTAGATCAGCTTGAAGCAAAGTTATCTGCCCGTCAGAAAGCTATAGCCCGCGATATTATAAAGGAACTTCGAGAGAGAATCACTTTTCTGCTGGATGTAGGGCTCAGTTATCTCTCACTGGATCGCTCGACAAGAAGCCTTAGCGGCGGAGAGAGTCAGCGAATAAGACTGGCTACACAGATTGGCTCCAAGCTGGTGAATGTTCTCTATATACTTGACGAACCAAGCATAGGCCTTCACCAGAGGGATAATATAAAGCTGATTGCCTCTTTGCGCAGGCTAAGGGACGAAGGTAATTCTGTTCTTGTTGTTGAGCATGACGAAGAGATGATGATGAGCTCAGACTGGGTTATAGATCTTGGCCCCGGAGCTGGAGAGAAGGGTGGTAAATTGCTCTTTTCCGGAACACCTGAAGATATTGTTAAGATGGATGTAAAGGATGCTCTGGCAAAAAACAGCCTCAGCATTGAGTATCTCAAAAAAATAAGAAATATTGATCCCCCGGCAAAGAGAAGAACCGGAAATGGAAAGTTTATTGAGTTAAAGGGGGCGACAGGGAACAATCTTAAAGGCGTTGATATAAAGATTCCTCTTGGTTGTTTTATTGGAGTGAGCGGTGTCAGCGGAAGCGGAAAGTCCTCACTTATAAATGAGACACTTATGCCTGTCTTGAATAATTATCATCATAACTCCCTCTACTCGCCGCTTCCATATGGGGAAATCATTGGGATTAATAATATTGACAAGATTATTGAGATAGACCAGGCACCCATTGGGCGCTCTCCAAGGAGTAATCCGGCAACATATACAGGGGTTTTCGGAGATATCCGTAAACTTTTTGTTGAGACTCCTGATGCAAAAATCAGAGGTTTTAAACCGGGCCGATTCTCTTTTAATGTTAAGGGAGGAAGGTGTGAAGAGTGCAAGGGAGCCGGTGTTCAGACAATTGAGATGAATTTTCTCCCCTCGGTATATGTTCATTGCAAAGCTTGCAATGGTAAGAGATATACTCCGGACACACTTGCTGTTAAATACAGGGGAAAGTCTATAAATGATGTGCTGGAGATGAGTATTGCTCAGGCTGTGGAGTTCTTTGAACATATGCCTTCAATCATTCAGAAAATTAAAGCTCTGGAAGAGGTTGGCCTTGGGTATGTCACTCTGGGACAAGCTTCGACTACATTGTCAGGAGGTGAAAGTCAGCGGGTGAAACTGGCGGCAGAGCTGGCAAGAAGAGAGACTGGAAACTGCCTCTATATTCTTGACGAACCAACAACGGGTCTTCATTTCGAGGATATCAGAGTCTTGCTGGGTGTTCTGCAGAAGCTGGCAGATCAGGGCAATACTGTAATTATTATTGAACACAATCTTGATGTTTTGAGATCTGTGGACTATATATTTGATCTTGGTCCGGAAGGAGGTGCCAAGGGTGGAATGATTGTTGCGCAGGGTACTCCCGAAGAGCTGCGCAATAATCCTCAATCTGTTACCGGCTGCTATCTTTAGCATAAAGGTTTAAAAAAATTAAAATTCTGAGACATGGCTGCAATTAAAGTTTTTTGTGAAAATACCAACTCTACTTTTGACTGCGAACCGGGAACCAGGCTGAGCGAGCTGCTCAGAAAAACAGGTTATGTTCCCGACTATCCCGTTCTTGCGGCGATTGTGGATAATCAGCTTAAAGAGCTTAGCTACGAGATTTACGTTGCCAACCATGTTAGGTTCATTGACTATACACATCCCGATGGTCAACGGACATATATTCGCTCTCTTAATTTTGTGGTTCAGAAGGCTGTTGCAGATATATATCCTCAATATTCCCTGGTAATAGACTATAATCTTCAGAATGGGATGTATGCAGAACTGAGGGAGCTGGACAGAGACGAAGATGGGACGCCAAAGGAGGTTCCGCTTAGCGGAAAGGAGATTGAGGCAATTGTAAAAAGAGTAAAGCAGCTTATTGATGAGGATCTTCCTTTTACAAGGCATAAAATAAGGACAGAGGAGGCGGTAAAAATGTTCCGCCGTAATAACCGTAACGAAAAGGCCCTGCTTCATGAACTTCGTGGAAAATTTTTCACAACTGTCTATTTTCTTGATGGATACCCGGACCATTACTACGGGCCGCTTGTAGAGTCAACAGGTGCAATAACCGTTTGGGACATTGAATTTTTTAGCAGAGGATTCCTGATTAAAACTCCTCCTGTGACCAAACCATACCAGCTGGTTAAATCTGCATATCAGTACAAGCTGTTTGATGTTTTTAAGGAGTATTCAGACTGGTGCAGCATTCTGGGGGTAAGCGGGGTAGGAATGCTAAATGCAGCCATTCAGAGAGGCAAGGCAAGGGAGCTGATTCAGATTTCTGAAGCACTGCATGAGAGAAAATATGCTCTTATTGCAGACGAGATATTCAAGCGCCGCGACAAGGTTAAACTGGTTCTCATTGCGGGACCATCAAGCAGCGGAAAGACCACCACATCAAAAAGAGTTGCACTTCAGGCTAAAGTTCTTGGCCTTAACCCGGTTGTTATTGAAATGGATAATTATTTTGTAGACAGGGAAAAAACTCCGCTTGATGCCGACGGGCATTATGATTTTGAATCGCTGGGGGCAATGGATACAGAGTTTCTTAACAAACAACTCAATGAGCTCTTTGAAGGCAAAACAATTGAGCTGCCCAGGTTTGATTTTGCAGAGGGAAGACGCACCTTTACGGGCCGGACTTTGACCCTTGGTGAGAAGGATATTCTGATAATGGAGGGAATTCACGGACTTAATCCGGCTCTTACCAACCATATACCACAGGAGAGAATTTTCAGAATCTATGCATCTGCTCTCACATCTCTTTCACTTGACGAAAACAATAATATTTCGACTTCGGACAGCCGTTTGATAAGAAGAATGGTAAGAGATAACAGCTCCCGAGGTATGAGGCCTGAAGAGACTATCCTCAGGTGGCCAAGCGTAAGGAGGGGAGAGATTACCAATATTTTTCCCTACCAGGAGAATGCAGACATAATGTTCAACTCTGCTCTAATTTATGAACTTCCTCTTCTCAAGTATTATGCTGAGCCTCTTCTGAGGAGGATTCCCGCAAACTCGCCGGCCTCAACAGAGAGTATCCGCCTGCTTAAGTTCCTTTCGTACATAACAGAACTTCAGCCTTCAGAAATTTCAATAATCCCTCCAACCTCAGTAATGAGGGAGTTTATTGGCGGAAGTAGCTTTGATTATTGATTCAAGATTGATAATCTGTTGATTATCTTGAGATCCAGCTCTCCGGATTTTGTTTTGTCATTCCGTTCCATAGCTGGAAATGTATAACAGAACTCTTCTCATCTGCAGCCGCCAGGGTGCCAAGAGAATCTCCGGTTTTTACCTTGCTGCCTGCCTTGACTTTTATCTTGTCGAGTTTACAGTAGAATGTGTAGTAGTTACCATGCTGAATTAACACGCACTGGTTATATCCGGGCATCACAAGGACCTGTTTGACAACACCGTCAAATACGGCAAATACCTCGGCATTCAGATCTGTGGCAATATTGACTCCGTTGTTAAATGGCAGTTTGATGTTCTTAAAGACAGGGTGGTTGTGCTGGCCAAACTCCTCAACAACTGCGCCCCTTTTTACAGGCCATGGCAACTTGCCGCGGTTAAGTTCAAATTTATCAGACAGCTGCCGGTCTGCTGCACTCTCCTTATAGTCAACGCTCTTTTTCTCCTTCACTGCCTCTGCCATAATGCGCTCAATCTCTCTGTTTAACCTCTCAACCTCCCTGCGCTTAGCGTCCAGCTGTTTTCTCACATCCTTCTCCTTCTGAGTAAGCTGAGTTATGGTGCGTTTCGCACCAAGCTCATCGTTCTGGAGTTTCTTAAATTCCCGGCTCTTCTGGTCCTGTGCCTTAAGCGAGTTCATCTTCATCTTCTCCAGCGCATCAACCTCGGAATCAATCTGATCTGCAGTCCTTTTAATCTGGGAAGCTCTGTTCTGCATTGAGCGGTTGAACTCCTTGAAATAGGCCCATCTTCTGTAACTCTGGTTCAGATTTTCGCTGGCCAGAACATACATGAGCCATGCAGACTGATCCCTGTTTTTGTATGCAGTATATATAAGTTTGGAATACTCTCTTTTAAGTTCCCCCAGAGAACCCTTAAGTCTGTTTATTTCAATCTCTTTGCGGAGCATTTCAAGATTGATGGATTTGATCTCGCTCTCTATCTGGGCCAGAAGCTTTTTTCGGTTTGTAATCTTTCTTCTTATGAAGTTGAGTTCGTTTGTGTTTGCACTCTTTTTCTTAAGAGTGGAGGCAAGCTGAGTGTCCAGAAATTCAATCTCCTGTTCAATCTGTCTTTTTTTCTTCTCCTGCTCTGTTGTATTCTGAGCAAAACCTGCTGCAGGAAACGACAGACAAAATAATAGAAGTATGAGTATTCTGTTTTTCAAACCTAAAGTGTAATTCTTTTATACTATTTATTTTTAAGCTTTTCTGCCTTCTGAGCAATACCCAGCGACGGGTCCAGCTTATCTGCCTGTCCCCAGTACATGAATGCCAGATCTTTCTCGCCCAGGGCAAACAGAACCTCGGCATAGTGATCAAGAATATCTGCATTTTCATTGCCACCGTATACCATTGCCTGTTTAAGAATTGCTTTCGCTTCTACATTCTGCCCCAGTTTATGCAGAATCCATGCATAGGTGTCAAGGTAGGTTGCATTTTCCGGTTCGAGCTCAATTGTCCTCTTGCTCATCTGCATAGCCTTTTTAAGCTGTTTTCCCTCTTCACTAAGGTAGTATGCATAATTATTGAGCGCTGCGGCGTGATTTGGCTCCAGGCGGATAGTCTTCTGATAATATTTATAGGCCTCTTTTTTGTTGCCGGCCATGTAATAAGTATCTCCCAGTATAGAGAGGGTTCTCACGGTAGTGGCACTGTCACCCTTTGCCAGAGGCAGGATGCTCAGAAAAGTATTTATTGCGTTATCTGTCTGATTAAGCTGAAGCTGACCTATCCCTTTAAGCTGAATGAAGTCCAGATCCCCGGGAAATTTGAGCAGGGCCGTATCGCTTTGCGTTATAAGGTTATCCCATCGTTCAAGGTAATATATGAGCGAGAGGAGCTGGTGCATAGGCTCCCTCTCATTAGGGTAGTTTTCGATGTTTTTTTCAAGAACTTTAAGCCCAATGTCTGCCCTTGATGTCTGGACCATGAAAACGGCAAATCCGTATGCAACAAGACTGTCCTGAGGGTGTGCTCCGTAAAGATTCTGCATCATTGTGTCAACCTGAGGATAGAATGTCTGGACAAACTTGGGATTTGCAAGAATCTCCTTCATATAATCTGCCTTAAGTCTTGGGTTTACCTCCGTGTTTGACATGAAGGGAAACATATATTCAAAGTAGAGGTCAAACTGTCCTCTTACACGGTATCCCTCTGCGATTCCAAACGTGGCCGGGATATATTTCGGGTCCATAGAGAGAGCTGTGGAATAATAATTCATTGCAATGGTATCCTTCTGAATACTTGCAAAGTAATCTCCAAGAACCGTTGCAATGCGGGGAGAGGAGTGTTCTTTGGCAAACTCTCTCAGGAATTCAATTGCTTCCGGCTGCTTCTGCTGGCCAATAAGGATGTTGTATCTGGTAAGACCGGTAGCTTCGTTTTTACCGCTGACTCTCTCAATATCATCAAGAATGGAGAGCGCCTTAGGGTAGTCCTGCCTTCTTGTATAAAGTTCAATCATATCAATATAAAGGTCGCTTCTGGCCGGGTTGGTTCTGCGGATATCTTCATAAACCTCTGTTGCCTTTTCAAGCTGATTTGTTGCAGAGTAGATTCTTGCAAGCTGGATTTTGTACCAGTAGTTGTCCGGGTCAAGCTTCACTGCCTCTGCTGTACTCTTTTCTGCCTTTTTCAGATCTCCCTTTTTTATGTATATGCTTGAAAGATAGTAATGGGAGGCATCCATTAAAGGATTTTTGGCCAGCAGTCCCTCAAATACCTTTTCGGCAGCATCAATATTTCCCAGATTGAGTAATCTGAGCCCTTCAATAAAGTTAAAGTCCTTTTCTCTTGAATCCACCTGCGCTGAGGCCGGGGAGAAGAGCAATGTCAATGAAAACAACAGAGCAGCTGAAAGCAGCTGCAGTCTGAAAAATGAATTCAACTGGTTGCGCATCCTTACGGTTTAAATGATTTACAAATTTAATCA
>Ga0366819_10259_pt1 | contig 24240 bp, 18 predicted proteins | sample TotcelFGM3001N15_FD_207091 | JGI IMG/M metagenome (GOLD analysis project Ga0366819, IMG submission 207091) | Enriched cells from coal bed in the Powder River Basin, Montana, United States - Total cells FGM rep3 HSBNCT.FGM.300.1.N15 ... | reverse complement strand
CATCGCGGAGCTGTGCGGTTGCGACCTTCCCAACGGCTCCGGCGGAAGTGAGGGTACGGTTGCCCGAGCGCCACAAGCGAGCAGCAATCCGACAACTTCCACCGGCTACTACGGAGTAGGTGTCAAATTTCCGAGTGGCGCGATCAAGTTCGGGGCAGGAAATGGGCGCTCAGCGACTTTCATTTGGAATTGGGGATTGCTGGACGTATTCGCTAACGTCAACAACGCATGGCAGGTTCCGGCGATTCCCCTCTCCGAGGTTTCCGTCGTACAGAAGGTCAAGTTGACAGTCAAAGTGACAGACGCTGGTGGGCTTGGAAAGAATAAGATCGAGGGTACGTACACCGAGATCAATGATGCCACTGTTCCAGATAGCCAGGGTCTACACTGGGACAACTTAAAGCCGTGCGATAATGGGACCATGGTACAGGAGACAGAAGTTTACGTTGCGCGACAGGCAGACACGTCCAACCCCGTTCCACCGACGGGCGAGGTCACGACCCGATTTGACAACACGGGCACGCAGGTATCGGATTCATGGTCCTGGGCGGGCTACGGTGCTTTCGGCTGGGTAAGACGCTCGGGTTACCCACAAACGACCACGAACTACGTGCCTTCCGAGGCGGGATCAACCCCGACAATCGACACCGTACCCTACAGCTTGGCGAACTATGCTCTGGTCGCGAAAATGCGAACCGAAATGACATATAAAATCGATAAGAACGGCAACAGCAGTGCACAAATCAATTGGAAATTCCAGCTTGTCATCGACGGTAAAGTGGTGAAGACGTGGCAGAAATCACACACCGCCTCACCGTCCGACAGCGATACGCTAGTTCAGATCCCATGATCAACACGCGAGCCATATTGAGCGTGTGGCGACTGGGCCAATCCCCCCGCCGGTGGCGGTTCTCGCTTCGGTTCCTTTTCGTTCTCACGATCGTGTGTGCCGCAGTTCTCGTGTTCGGCATGAAAGTGCATCAAGCGCGCGAGGCTGCAAGGCACACGAAGTGTCTTTCGAGCCTAGGCATTTTCCCATGGACGGGGCGTGCCCAGAGCCTTAATGCCCGACGAGAACTTAACGATTTTGTCGAGCGTCTGGGGGGAAGCCTACACGTGGCGGGAGAAGGTCCCAGCTCAAACTCTGACCCGTTCACGTCTGACCCGTTAACCTCTCGCGGTCCACTTACCATCAATCTCTGCGGCACTCCCGCGACGACCGACGATCTTCGGACGATTGTGCGCATCTTACGAAAGTTGCCGGACCTAGAGCGGTCTTCCCACGGCGTGGCTTGCGCCGGAACACAAATTTCCTCCGATGCGATGATCACGACGGCGTCGGACTTGCCCGGATGCATGCTTTGGAGTGAAGATGTGCTGGTCGTCAATCGGACGAACCACGTCACAACATATCGATGCACGGACGGATCCGAACGCAAGCAGGCACAACGTTTCCCTCCCGAACATCAGCGAATGGATAATAAGGTAAAACACCGTGACAACTCGCCAGTCGGGCCCTGAAGATCCGTTTGGGTTTGCGATTCGGCACCATCGATCCGGCGACTTGACCGCAGCCGAATGCCTGTATGGGCAAGTGTTGGAAGGAAACGCGAAACATTCCGGGGCGCTGCATTCGTTAGGCGTCATCGCGTACCAACGTGGACAATACGCCCAAGCGGTTGAACGAATCGCGGGGGCGATCGCGTTGGACTCCCGCCAAGCGGCGTTCCACAGCAATCTCGGATTGGCGTTGCGGGCGTTGGGCCGCCGCGAGGAGGCCCGCGCGGCGTATGAGCGCGCGCTGGAATTGCGTTCTGAATATCCCGACGCACTGTCCAATCTCGGTCTGCTGATGCACGAGTGCGGGGAAATGGGCCGGGCGGCGGCGTGCTACGAGCGCGCGGTGAAGCTGCAGCCGCGGCACGTCGATGCGTTGTATAACTGGGGCAATTTGCTGCAGGATCGGGGCGAACCCGTCGCCGCCATCCAACGCTACGAGCAGGCCCTGAAACTGGCTCCCGACCGTGCCGATATCCACAACAATCTGGGCAACGCCCTGTTGACGCTGTCTCGAATACCGGAAGCGGCGGCCTGCTATCGACGGGCCATCGCGCTGAAACCGGATTATGCCGAGGCGCACTACAACTTGGGCGTGGCCGCAGCCGAGCAGGACCGGACCGAAGAGGCAGCCGCTGGCTTCGGCAAGGCCGTGCAATTTCGGCGCGACAAGCCGCTGTGGGAGTTCCGCCGCGAGATTCTCTGGCCACCCGTCTTTCAAAGCAACGCTGAGATCGACGAGTATCGCCAACGGCTGGACGAGACGCTGGATCGGTATCAATCGCTCGATCTGCGCTTGGATGGAGATGAGATCGCGTCTTGCGGTTGTATCCCGCCATTCAATCTGCCACACCAAGGGCGCGATAATCTGGGGCTGAAACGGAAGTTCGCGGCGGTGTTCGAGCGGGGCTTTCGGGGACGGGAGGATGAGTGGCTGCGGGATGGGAGATTGGCGTTCGGCGGGATCGAAGAGCCGCGCCGATCCGGCGAGACGCGGCCGCGGATTGGGCTCGTGGTCACGCGCGGGCACGATCTGGTGTTTCTCAAGTGCATGGGCGAGATTCTGAATCGGCTCCCGTCCGATTCCTTGGACGTGGTCGTCTTCTGCGCCGATTCTGCCATCGACCGCGTTCGGCAGGCAATTCACCACCCGGACGTCTCCGCGACCGTCTTGCCCGAGCGATTTTCGGCGGCCGTCAGCACGCTGGCAGCCGCTCATTGCGATGTGCTGTACTACTGGGAATGCGGCAGCGACGCCCTGAACTACTTCTTGCCGTTCCTGCGATTGGCTCCCGTGCAGTGTACTTCGTGGAGCACGCTGGTCACGTCGGGCGTGCCGGAGCTGGACTGCTACCTATCGAGCGCCTTAGTCGAAACGGAGGAGGCGGACCGCGACTACAGCGAAAAGCTAGTGCGTCTGAACTCGCTTTTGGCGTGCCAGCCGCGGGCGACACTGCCGGGACCTGTGCCGCATCGCTCTGCCTTCGGCCTGCCCGACGGAAAGCATCTCTATGTCTGCCCTCAGAACCTGCTCAAGTTCCATCCTGATTTCGACCCGTTGCTGGCGGGCATTCTGGACAACGATGGCGACGGAGTGGTGGTGATCAAACAGGGACGCTGGCCGCGGTCGGGCGAGCTATTGCAGCAGCGATTCCGGCGCACGCTCCCGCACCTGTGCGACCGGATCATCATGCTGCCGTGGCAAAGCCATGAAGCGTATCTCCAGCTGTTGGCGCAGGCGGATGTCGTTCTCGACACGCCGCACTACGGCGCCGGCAGCAGCAGCTACGACATCTTCTCGTTCAATCAGCCGCTGGTGACTCTGCCGGGCCAATTCAATATCGGCCGCTATGCGTTGGCTTGCTATCGCCAGATGGGGATCGGCGACCTGATCGCCGCTTCACCGGACGAATACGTCCAACTGGCTGTGCGCGTCGCCACGGACCGTGATTTCCGGCAATCCGTCCAGTCGCGACTTGCCGAGCGCAGCGAGCTTCTCTTCGAGGACCAACGGGCGGTCGACGAACACGCTCGTTTCTTCCACGAGGCCGCCAGTCGCTCGACTGGATGAGGGACGCACGGTCCAACCTGCGGAACGGACTCACGATCAGCAGACCGGACGCTCGGTGTTGACCACGTGTTCAACAATATCTCTGCAATGAACCGACGCCTCCCCCTGGCTTGTCCAGCTCCCCTTCATCAGCAGATTACCACAAGTATCCGCCCAAATCCCTAATGGGGCTTATCTCCTAATGCGTTGTCCACGCTAAAAATGCGGGTTGTGAGCGGCACGGCGCTAGCCGCCGGTGACGCACAGAACCGGCGGCTAGCGCCGTGCCGCTCACCCACCGCGACCCCAAAATTTAGAATGGACGCCGCACTAGGCCGCCGTCCGGCCATCCCGGTGCCGATCGCACGCCGAACCGACGGTGGATTTTTGCGGCCGACAGCTGGAGTTCAGGCTGGATTCGAACGCCCACACCTGCAATCTTCTACGACATCTGCGAAGAGGCGCACCTCATCGGCCCGCCTCACCCTGAAGATCGCAGCGCAGGCCGGGTAGCGTTTCGCCGTCCGGCCGCACGATCCGGGCACACGCGGACCAGCCGCCCGCGCCTTGAGTGACTTTCAGCATCAACAAATTTGGGCCCTTGTTCAGTTTGATCGGAGCGGTATCCTCGTCGATCGTCGCCGGGCGATCCGTGTTGTTGGCATGCACGACGGCGCCGTTCAGCCACGCCTGGATGCCGTCGTCGCTGCCGACCAGCAGGAGGGCAGCGCTATCCTGCGGGACGATGACCCATGTCTTGAGGTACGCGACGCAATCGGTCTGGCCGGGAAAAATCCCCGACAGGTCCACCATGTCGGCCGGGGGAACGGCGCGCCACGGCACGTTCTCGTCCGCCTTCTCCGGACCAAAGGCGATCGAGAACAGCTTCTCCGCCCCGCTGATTCCGGACTGACGGTAAGGACCGCAAACCAGCCACTGGCGAAGGAATGAACCGCTTTTCGGTTTGCCGCGCAGCGCCGTAGCCCGCCGGACAATATCGGCAGATTGGTCGAGCGCCAGGAGCCGGGCGGCGGCTTCCGCCACCAGTTCCGGATGCGAGCCGGCCAACCGTTCCGCGACGCTCACCGCCGCCGTAGCCGCTTCTTGCCGCAGTCCGTCCTCGGCCAGATATGGCAGTACGGCCTCCAGGGCGTCCGGCGTCGTCAGTTGGCCCAACTGGCCCAAAGCTTGCCGCTTTTCTTCGGTCCGGCGGGCAGCGGTCAGGGCCTGGCGAAGCAGGGCGATACGCTGCGCCGAATTCGGCTCGTGGGCGGTCAACCGCACAAAGCCGCGCATGGCCAGCGCGTGCAGCGTGGCGTCATCGCTGCGGGCGGCCAATTCCAACAGCCCCGGCGCGGCAGCTGCGCTGGGCCAATCCGCCAGCACGCGCACGGCATCTTTCGCCAGATCCGGGTCCTCGCCTCGAGCGGCGTTCTGGACGGCGCTCAAGGCCTGGTCTGTGCCCAGAGCGTTCATCACCGTCAGCAGTTGACGACGTTCCGTTACCGCTGCGCCGCGCATAGCGTCGAGCACGAGGACAGTGGCTTGGTTCTTGTCGCGGCAGGCTTGACAGACGGCAAATAAAGCCCGCCGCAGGGGCTCGCCGTCCGCGCCGGGCAACGGCTTGACGACCAGTTCCAGCAACGGGCCGAGCGCCGCCTCGACCGCGAGCTTACGCAACGCTTCCAGCGCAGCCGCTCGAACCAGTTCGGCTTCGGCCGCCGCGTGCCGCAACAGGACGCTTGCCGCCTCGGATTCACCTCGTTCGCCCAGCACCCGCAGCAATTCCGTCTTCGCCGGCGGCTCCAGCGACTCGACCTCGCTGAACAGAGCCTCGCGCACGCCGGGGCCATGCATTTGTGTCAGCGCATCTCGCGCCGCGTCGCGCTCGGCCGGCTCGCCGTGCGCCGCGGCTTGCGCCAGCATGGGAATTGTCGCCGGGATGTTCAGCTCGGCCAGAGCGTGCCAGGCGGCGACGCGAACCGCCGGATGAGGACTGGCCGCCGCGGCACGAACCGTTGGCAACGCCTCGGCGCCGCGCCTGCGATGCGCATCCATCACGGCCAGCTGGGCTTCGGCCGGCAGCGCGGCCCATCGCGCTACATAGGCCTCGATCACCTGCGGATCGCTCGATTCGCGGATCCCTTGCGCGGCGGCAGCCCGCAAGACGCCGTCCGCGCCGGTCAAGGCGCTGGTGACCAACTCGCACCGCCCAGCGGCGTCAGTTTGGACAAGACCCCGCCAGGCCGCGACGCGGAAGTGGGCGGGAAATCGGTCGGCCAGCAGCGGGCGGTACAACGCCGCCGCAGCGGATTCGTCTCCTTCGGCACGCAGCCGCTCGCCGCATCGCAGCAAGCCTTCCAGGATGCTGGGCAGAACGGACGGCGGCGATTTGTCCCGCGCGGCGGACAGCGCGGCGTCGGCAGCGCGTCCGCCGATCCTTCCCAACGCCGTTGCCGCCGCGGCGGCAACCGTCTCATCGGCGCCAGCCAGAAGCGGCGCCAGTTGCGGCACCGCCTCACGGTCGCCGCGCCAGCCCAGCGAATCGATCAGGCCGGCTTGGACCAGGCCGGAGGTCGTCCGCGCCGCCTGGCGCAACGCCGTGCCCGCCTCGTTGCACGGCATCGCCTCCAGCGCGTACCGCGCGGCGTGCGAGGTGCCTTCGTCGCCGAGGAGGGCGGCCAGCGCAGGCACCGCGCGAGTCGTCCCGATGATTCTCAGCTTCTGACAAGCGGCGCACTTCTGCGGCACGCCGGCCGCCGATTGCAGTGTGGCAATCAGATCTTGCTCCTCATCGGCGCCGGCGGCCGAGGCCAGCAACGCAATCAGGCCGGCGATCAACATTCGATTCCAGCAATACATCGGCATCGGGTTACCTTTTACTCGCAGGAGGGCGTTGGCACTGGTTCAGGGGGTCGGGCGTTCAAAATTCAATTTTGACCGACTACGGCTCAGTTCGATGGTTGGACTCTCTATCGGCCAAAATTGAATTTTGAACGCCCGACCCCAAATCCGCCCCGGGACGTCTCACAGCCGCCACGGAGGGCGCGGCGTGTACGACAGGAGCCGGTTGGCAGCTTCGTCGCCGGGAAACTCGCCGCGGAGCGGATCCCAGTGGACACTCCGCCCTAGCGCCAAGGCGATGCCGCCGATCAGGATCGAAGTCATACTGTCCACAGCGGCTTGAGGATTGCAGATCGTTGGCCGCCGCGTGCGGATGCATTCGAGAAAATTGCCGGAGTGGCTGGTCGTGTGGTAGACGCGGGCATCACCGGGTCGCAAGGGCTCGTGCAGGATGCTCGGCGGGTACGAAACGATGTTGTTGCGATCGACGGCGATTCGTCCTTCGCTGCCGACGAAGCAGGCTCCGCCCTCCGCCCCGACGTTTTCGCCTGGATACCCGGTCGAGTGGACCAGGACGCCGTTGGGATAGCGATAATGCACGACCCCACCCTCGGGCCACACCTCTACGCCGGCGGTGGGATCTGGATTCACCGTCCAATGGACAATGTCATAATGGTGCGGGCTCCAGTTGACATCCCCCACGAAGAACCCTGATAACGCATGGCCCGCCCCGCCGGTATAAGGCCGCCAAGGCAGCGGGCCTAGCCAGAGATCCCAATCAAAGCCGTCGGGGACACTCTGCGAATCATCCGTCGTCCAGGCGGCGGGGAGAAAGGCGCCGGGTGAGCGATAGGCGTAGACTTCCTGCAACCGGCCGATCCGTCCGTTTCGAACCAGTTCGCAGGCTTGGCGAAACTTGCCGCCGTATTCCGATCGTTGTTGCGTACCCGCTTGATACACGCGGCCGAATCGGTGGCAGGTTTCGATCAGGTTGCGGCCTTCGCGCACCGTGATGCAAATGGGCTTTTCGCAGTACACGTCCTTGCCCGCCCGCGCCGCCATCGTGGCCATCAAGCCGGCCCAGTGATAGGGCAACGCCAGCAGGACCGCGTCGACATCGGGTCGCGCAAGGACGTCGCGAAAGTCGTGGTAAGCCTGAACGCCGCGGTAATCCGCTTGGCCGAATTTCTCGGCGTAGATCTGATTGCAGCGCTGCTGAGCCGGCTCGCGCCGCTCCCGCCGCACGTCGCACACAGCCAGCACCTGGACCTCGTCGCGTGCAATGTATCCGCCCGGCACATACGTCCAAGCGCCGCCGAGTAAATGACCGGTGCCTTGGCCGCCCAAGCCGATGAAGCCCATTCCGATCCGTTCGCTGGGCGGCAGGTGGCCGTCCCGCCCCAACGCCGAAGCCGAAACCAGGCAAGGTGCGTTTACCGCCGCCACGGCGCCGGCCGCCAGGAAGTGGCGGCGACTGAGGCTCACATGACGACCTGCTCGTCGACTGTTCGCGATGTCCATCAAGTTCTCCTTTCGCTGGGCGTGGATTATAACGGCAAACAACTCCGGTGAAAACCGCGCCCAAGGAAGTGCGGCCAATGCGGCGCACCGCCGGGCCGTTGCATATTCGTCGCGGGGACGCCAAAATACGTCCGTGCTATAGCGATCTCATGCCGAAACCGCATCTTGACGAAGGGAAGTTCCTACGTGCCCGATTCGCCGATTCAGCAAATCGTTTGTTGTATGGGCCAGCCTGTGGCCGGCAACCCGACTCAGTTCATGATGGAGCGGGCCTTTGCCGCCGCCGGCCTGGATTGGCGATACCTGACGCTCGAGGTACCTCCGGAACGACTCGGCGACGCGGTCAAAGGGCTGCGGGCGATGGGTTTTCGCGGCGGAAACTTCACGATTCCGCACAACGTTGCCGTGATCTCCCACTTGGACGAGTTGAGCGAGGCGGCAGCGTTGATCGGGGCCGTGAACTGCGCCGTTTGCCGAGGGGAAAAATTGGTCGGCGAGAATACGGACGGCAAAGGGTTTGTCCGGTCGTTGCGCGAGGTCATCGATCCCGCCGGGAAAAGGGTCGCGATTTTGGGTGCTGGCGCCGCCGCACGCGCCATCACCGTTGAATTGGGTTTGGCAGGCGTCGCTGAAATCGTCGTCGTCAACCGCACCGCAGAACGCGGGCGGACGTTAGTGGACCTCCTGAACGAAAGCGTCAAAGTCCCGGCACGCTTTGTGCATTTGAGCGGCGATTACGCGGTCGAGGAAGGATTTCAGATCGTCGTAAACGCAACGTCCATCGGTTTAAGCGACTCCGAAGCGCGGGTGCCGCTGAATCTGGATTCTCTGCAGATCGACATGGTGGTCGCGGACGTCGTGTTCAATCCGCCGCACACGCAGCTGATTCGCGATGCTGCCGCACGCGGCTGCACGACGCTGGACGGACTGGGCATGTTCGTCAGCCAAGGGATGATCGCCTTCCACATCTGGACCGGAGTCGATCCCGATCCGAGCGTCCTCCGCGAAGCGATTGAAGAGTATCTGGAAATCTGATTCATCGGGCTCTTAAAGGCCGTTTTCAGGTTTCGTTTCGAGGTCTAGTCCCCTTTTCAACGATCCGTCTCCGTGCGAGCATATCGTCAATTCCGAACGAAGCGGAAACATCCAGTGGAGGGCCGGCATCATGGGATTAAAAGAGAACCTGCAAAGCGAGTGCGTCGCGAAGTTGCCGACGCGCGACGCGATTCTGATCCGAGCGGAGACGACGGTGCAGCAAGCCGTGGATATCCTGCAGGCCAAGCAACTGGGCTGTGCAGTCGTCGTGGACGCAGATGACAAGCCGATCGGGGTCTTCACGGAACGAACGCTGATCGAATTGCTGCTGCAGCAGCCCGAGAGCCTGGACCGAATTCCGGCGCGGGACCACTTGGAAGAGGATTGGCATTGCGTGCGGAGCAGCGACCCGATTGCCACCGTGCTGGACTTGGTCCAGAAGCAGGGGGCACGCTTCATCTGCGAGTTGGACGAGCAAGGCAAAGTGGTCGGCTTGACGGGGCAAAAGGGTTTGTCGGAATACATCGCCGACCATTTCCCGGCGGAGGTGATGGTGCAGCGGATCGGCGGACAACCAGGCATGGAAACTCGCGAGGGAGCGTGACGATGACAAAACTGGAACATCATTTGGGCGAATTTGAAGATCCGCTGAACAACTACGAACCGCGCGAATACAGTGACGCAATCCGGCAAGCGCTGGCCGAGGAAACGGTCGCCGCCATCCGTTCGCGGCCCTACGCGGAAATCTCGCCGGACAATTCCGTCTATGGCGCGCTACAGGCGTTGGCCGGCTTGAAGGTCGCCAGCTTGCTGGTCGTCGAAAACGGGCGCTTGGTCGGCGTGTTCACCGAACGCGACGTGCTGGAACGCGTGGCCTTGCGGTTCCGCGAAATCAAGCAACTGACCGTTCGCGAGGTCATGACGTCCGAGCCCGTGGTGGTGTATGACACCGATCCTGCGGGCGCGGCGCTGAGCGCCATCGCCGTCGCCGGATACCGGCACGTGCCCGTCGTGGACGTTCGCAACGGCGTCGTCGGCGTCGTCAGCCCCCGACGCGTCTTCGAGTTCCTGCTGCAACGAATGGGTTGACAGGCGCCGCAACCTCCCGGCTGCCCGGCGCATTGCTCCGGTGCTAGACAGGCCGACGCAGACAATCTGCCGATCCTGCGTAACTATCCTATTCAATAAGATCCTCCCAAGACTCAAGATCGTTGCGATCGTTACCGATAACAGGGATGGAGGAATAGTCCCCGTTGAGATTGCGCCGTCACCGGACCGGCTTTTCGGTTGGGCGAGGGTGGCGTGATGGAGGAGAGTTGCCTCCAACCTCCCGGGAAACAAGGCTTCCGAACCGTTGATCAATTTCTTCGTACGAGCGAACAACGATCATGAGCACCGCGATACATCGCCGGTCGGGAGCAGGCGCGGGCCCTGAGCGGAAAACGAGCGCAAGATCCGTGAAAGCGACGAGCCACGCGACCGAAGCGATTCCCGTCCTGATTCGGTTGCCCCGCTTACGACTGGAAACGGGCGAAGAGGATGCTGCCGAGCAGGAGGGCTCCGATCTGCGGATGACGATCCCGTTGACGCTGACTGCGGAGGATTCGCTGCGCCCGGACGGCGCTACGGATGATTTCCGCACCACGACTGACGAAATGGGTGCGGGTCCGGCGTCGGCGGTCACCCGGTCGTTTCCGTTCATCTTTCGTCCTTCGCCTTGGACACGGTTTCACCTGCCGCGGTGGGCCCTTCACACAGGAATCGCCGGGGTCCTGTTGGCGGTCCTTGTGATCGCTTTTTCAATCATCCGGCAGCCTCAGAAATCGAACGGCGTCGCCGCCGGCCAGTCGCCTGATGTGCCGCGCGCGACGTCGTCGCGATTCCTCTCGACGGGGATGCCGACTCCGCCCAAAAAACCCTTGGCCGCGTCCGCCGGCGCCGATTCACAGAAACCGGCAACCGACGCTACGGCTGCAGCGGCCGCATCATCGCCGTTGGTCGAAACCGTCCCCATGCCCGCTGTGAACAGCCAGCAGAATCTCGCTCAGGCCGCGGATATTGCGCCGCCACGACCGGATGCGGCGGCGGAAAACACGCCCGCCCGCCCGGCGGCTTCGGCGGCCCCCTCGGCGACGCCCGCCGCGCCGGTGATCGAGCAACACTGCCGGACGGCAACGCCGGATCTTCAGGCCGACGTACCGTTAACCGGCACACCGCCGAGCGAGACGATATCGGTATCCGTCGGCCAGCTTCGTTATCCCGCGACCGATCCAGGCACTTTTCAATATCCGGCCGACTACCACGAGCGTCTGCGAAGCCGCGCGGGCAGTCCGGCCTCCAGAAGCGACGAGGCGAGGCCCGAGGGACTCCTGCTCAATGGGCCGGCAGCGAGCGAAGCATCGGTGTATGGCTGGCAACCCCACACGGCGCGACTGCAGGCGCCCATCGAACCGCCGCCGATTCGGTAATTGGGCCGCGGGCGCTAGCCGCCGGTTCCGTGGACGACGAAGCCCTACGACTCGCATGGCTGGGAGCGATTGGAGAGAGACATGAACGCATTGGACAAAGCTTTCATCAAGGCGTGCCGCCAGGATGCCCGCGCGGTTTCGGCCGTTTCCACGAATCAGCCGGCGGGAACGCCGACAAGTGGATGTGCCGACGGCTCCGGGACGCTCACGGGCGCGGCGGTTACGGACTTGTCCGGTGACAAGACGGGATACCGAGTCGACGGTGCCCATGCGGAGCCGCCAAGTCCCCGTCGGATATCTCAGGATGCGTCTGGTCGTTCGCCCGGTGCAATCGAGGCCGAGGTCCATCCTCCTCAACACGCACCGCCGCAAATCGCCGTCCCGATCCCGCCCGAGCGGCAGCAGAGCGAGGAGCGGCCAGAGCAGGGCTTCCCGACGGCGTCGCCGGCCGCTGAATCCTCCGCCACGCCGCAGAACGCGTCGGCGTCTTCCCCATCGCCAACAGACGCGGATGCGTCACCGGCACCGCTGAAGCGGGCCGCGATCTTTGCCCCCGCAGAACCAGCGCCAGCATTGGACGCGCCGCGGGCATTCATCCCGGATTGGGAAGTGGACGGCCTGGTCTGGCCGGAGATTTGCGAACGGCTGCTCGACACGGAGGCCCGCTATTTTCGCAGCGTCGGTCAACGGCTTCGAGAGGCGACCAGGGACCAAGCTCACGTCGTGATGATCACCGGCGCGCGGCGCGGTGAGGGACGCACGACGTTGACGCTGTGCCTGGCCCGTTGTGCGGCGCAAGCCGGCGTCAAGGTGGCCCTGGTCGACGCCGATCTCGAAAACCCTCAACTCGGCAGCCAACTGGGGATGGAGACGCCGTGCAGTTGGCTGGAGGTTGTCGCCGGCAAGTCGCCGCTGAACGAAGCCGCCGTCGCGTCGCTCGAAGACGGCCTGACGTTGTTTCCCTTGACGGGCGCGGAAGACCATCAGATGCAAGCCGGCGATCCGCCGTGGGCCGCCGTGCTGCGGACCATCGCCACGCACTTTGCGCTGGTCATCGTCGATACCGGACCGTTAGGATCCGACGGCCGGCATCCGTTCTTGACGGACGGCACCAGTCCCATCGACACGGCCATCGTCGTCCGCGACTTGCGAAATACCACCGAGAAGAAAACCCTGGCCACGGCCGCGCTGCTGCAGCGCAGCGGCGTACCCGCCGTGGGTATCGCCGAGAACTTCCGCGATCTCGAAGCACAGGGCGCGGAAAATAACTGAAAGCAACCCACTCGCCATGTACACCACTTACTGGAAACTCAGCGCTCGGCCGTTCGACAACAGTTATGATCCGCAGTTCTATTACCCCGGGGAAACGCATCAGGTCACGCTTCTCAAACTGCGCTATGCGCTGGACCATCCCCGCGGCGCAGCCTTGCTCGCCGGGGCGGCGGGGCTTGGTAAATCACGGCTAGTCGCCGCGCTGCTGGACGATCTGCCGGAATCGTTCGGGCCTCGGGTGATGGTCAAATTCCCGCAGATGCCGCCGCCCCAGCTATTGGCTTTCATCGCGGAAGAACTGGCCGGAAAGAACATGGAGGGCGCCACCGTCGACCGCAGCGTCCAAGCGATCCAGCGGGCGTTGCACCGGAACGTCCAGGAGGGACGCCACGCGGTGCTGGTCATCGACGAAGCGCATCTGCTTCGCGACACCGAGGCCATGGAAACGCTACGTCTGCTGATGAACTTTGAACCGGCCTGGACACCGCTGTTGGTCGCCCAGCCGCTGCTGCTGCCGGCGCTGGAGCGGATGCCCGAGTTGGAGGAGCGGATCGGCGTCCAGTGCCTGTTGCAGCCGTTCTCGGTCGAGGAGTCGATCAGCTACGTCAGTCACCGCATGGTGGCGGCCGGCGCCGCCGACGTGCATGCCGTGTTCGATCCGGCGGCGCTCGAAGCGATCCATCGATGGTCCGGCGGGATTCCGCGCCGGATCAATCGGCTGGGCGACCTGGCGCTGCTGATCGGATTCGCGGAAGAACAACGCCGTGTCACAGCCGAACATGTAGCCGCCGTCGCCGACGAGTTGCTGACGGGCCACACGGGCCGGCGGCTGGCCGCTTGAAGCGAAGCGCCCTGCTGCCGCCGCTTCGCGGCTCGGCACCGTCTGTACCATCATGATCTGCGGGCTAACGCCCGCAGCTACGCGCTGACGTCGCTTCGCGACTACGAAGAATGTGGGTAAAGACAGAAGGCGTCGGGCAGCTCGTCGGTCGAGGCACTCAGTCCGGCGGTGACCGCTTGCGAGAAACCGCCCCGATCGTCCCTCGATGCGTGCTAGGGAATCATCGGCGGATCGCGGCGTCGCGCCGCAGGGCCATGTCCGCTGTCGCCATCTCCGTCAAGTAATGTGACAAGGATTGCAGCGTGCTGCCCATGCGGTCCAGTGTGCGGGCCAGCGACAGAATTACCTCGCTGTCGAACTGGACCAGATCGGACGTCGGCGCCGGCGGAACCGGCTCGTCGTCATCTTCGCCTTCGACCGCCTCGACATCCGCATCCTCCCACGCCTGGACGGGCACGCTGTCGCTGAATCCGTAGTTCTTATCGTACTCGTAACCGTACGGGCAGCCGCCATCCTCGTACCGGTACTCGCCGGCAGGCTGAGCGATCTCCGTTTCTTCCCTCGGGCTTTCCATGACCTCCTGGTAGAACTCGTCCAGACAATCCCCTTCGTCCCACGCAGAAGCTTGGCCCGAGGACGCGTCCGTGACGATTTCGCTCGGAACTTGGGAGAATTCGTAATGATAGTACTCATCGGTCTCACAGTCATACCAGCAGTCGGCGATGCTTCCCGCATCGCTCGAAGCAGCGGAATTCGCCGCTGCAGTCGCCTCAACGTCGGCCTCAACGGTCGCCTCCAGGGTCATCTCAACGGCAGCCTCGACTGTCGCTCTGACGGGAGTCTCGACCATTGCCTCGATCTCGACCTCGGTGGTTGCCTCGATCTCCGCCTCGGTGGTTGCCTCAACCTCCGCCCCGATGGTCGCCTCAACCTCCGCCTCGGTGGTCGCCTCGCTTGCCCAGGTGATCGGTTCGTCAGCTTCACCCGTCGCGGCGTCCGGCAGCGCCCCGTGCCGACAGTTGTCGTAGTACCAATGACATTCGCCGTAGGCTCGCATTTCTTCCAAATACGGACAGTCGGCGTGCTCGCCGTACTCCATGTCCATCGCCGGACATGCCTCATCGGCCCGGCTTAAGGCGGGGTTTCCGGGCCAAGGGCCTCCCACCAGAGAAAAGGCCAACATCGAAATACCTAAACAGACTCGCTTCATGGGACATCCTCCTGCGCCATTTGACGTGACAGAGACCCGCCCCCGCTGTGACGGGTATTTGGAAAAACTGGGCAATTTTTGCGGCGGCAAAGATCGTGTTTTTCGTATCGGAAGGCGACGATTTCATGCATTAGGCAATTGACGATGGGCGAGAAAACGGGGAAAACAAGGCGGCGGATTTCGCCTGTCAAGGCACGAGACGCGAATCTTGCCATTTTCACGGGATGTTCGGATTATGACGAGCTTGTCACCCGTATTGCAAGAAACAGCCGATAGGTTCATGCTTAACGTATTGCAGCAGCATTGGTTCCAAGGAAAGGAGACTTTCATGCCTTTATTTGAGGTTGAGACGAACGCACACATCATCATCACTTGGGCGGACACGGAACACGCGGCGACCGACGTGGTACGCCAGACGTATCCAAACGACCAAGTGATTCGGTTGACCACGCGGCCGCGAGACACCTGGGTGATCTCCAAAGGGGCGTTGGGCATGGTGCAAGGCCCCGGCCCGGACCCCTGCAGCGTTGCCCGTGATTGCCTGGCCAAGGCGGCCGGAGACAAGGTCCACGCCATTCGGCTGTTCATGCACGAGACGGGAACGGATTTAGAGCAGGCTCGACGGATCGTCGAGTCGAACATGGTCATGGGCTGGTAGCCTGAGGGGCGCATGATGGGATTGGTTAGCCGGGCCATCGAACCGGAGGCGCAGCGTGAAATTAGGTTCCACTTTCGTCGACGATACGTTTGCCGAAGCGTTCGGCATGAGCTACACACGGCTGGTGGTAACGGCTCATGACGAATATTGGCTGGAGGCGGCCGTACAGGAGGCGACGGGATACAGTTCGTCCGTCATCGCGTGCGACGCCGAGGCGGGGCGCGAGCGGCGTTTATCCGCCGACCTGACGCCTGACGGCCGCCCCGGGGCCGCGATTCTGATCTTTGGATTTTCTCAGGACGCGTTGGCCAAAGCAGTTCCGAACCGGACCGGGCAGTGTCTGATGACATGCCCGTCGACGGCCGTTTTCGACGGGCTGCCGGAGGCCGATAAACGAATCCCGTTGGGTAAGCATCTCCGCTTCTTCGGGGATGGCTATCAGAAGAGCAAGCTGGTAAATGGACGACGTTTTTGGCGGGTACCCGTCATGGATGGCGAATTCCTCGTCCAAGAGGATTTGGGCGTTGCCAAGGGCGTCGGCGGCGGGAATGTAATCGTGCAGACGGTGACGAAGCAAGCCGGCTTAGCCGCCGCTCGGCGCGCGGTCGAGGCGGTGACGGGCGTCGCGGGCGTGATCGCGCCTTTTCCGGGCGGCGTGGCCCGCAGCGGCAGCAAAGTGGGCTCGCGCTACAAGGGCTTGCCCGCGTCGACCGCCGATCCGTTTTGCCCTACGCTCCGCGGTCGCGTCGAGTCCAAATTGCACCCAGAAGCAAATTGTGCCTACGAAGTCGTGATCGACGGGATCAGCGAGCAAGCAGTCGGGGCTGCAATGGCCGCCGCCATGCGGGCAGCCGCCGGTGATGACGTGGTGGCCATCAGCGCCGGCAACTACGGCGGCAAATTGGGCAAGTTTCATTTTGCCTTGCGAAAACTGCTCGGTGAGAACGGCACCGGCGATGGTTGACCCTGAACTCTGACCCTTGACACGTGGAGATCCCTCATGCCCTCGTCAACACACGAACTTGCCCAGCCGCGAAACCAAGCCAGTGATGCTCATCTCGGCCGCCGGGAATGGCTGGCGTATTCGGCCGCGTTTGGCGCGGCGTTTATGGGCCGCCAAGGCTTGGCGGGCGACGCGGCCGATCCCACACCGGCAGCGCCGCAGACACCGGTCCCGTCGCCACCGCGGCGATACGACATGAAGAAATCCATCAACCTGTGGGCCTTTCCATATCCGGATCGCATGTCTCTGGAAGCGTGTTTTCAGCTGGCCAAAGACGCCGGATTCGAGGGGGTCGAGGTGAATTTCAATCTGGAGGGCGAGCTGTCGGCCGAATCGTCCGCCGACGAACTCCGCGGGATCGGCAAACTGGCGCAGCAAGTCGGCATCGCGATCAGCGGCGTCTGCTCGTTTCTGTTTTGGCCGTACAGCTTGACGCACAACGACCCCGAGCGGCGCCAGAAGGGACTCGATTTGGCTCGCCAGATGATCCAAGCGGCGCGCCTGCTGGGCACCGACAACCTGTTGGTCGTCCCCGGCGCCGTGTACGTCCCGTGGCTGGATGACGTCGAACCGGTGCCAAACGACATCTGCGATCAACGCGCGAAAGAGGCCGTGCGGCAATTGTTGCCCGAAGCGGAAAAGGCGGGCGTTTATTTGAATATCGAAAACATCTTCGCGAGCGGATACTTGTTCAGCCCCCGCGAGATGGTCGATTTTGTGGACAGCTTCCGCAGCCCCCATGTGCAGGTCCACTTCGACACGGGCAACATCATGCAGTACCAATTCCCCGAGCACTGGATTCCAATCCTGGGCAAGCGGATCAAGAACATTCACTTCAAGGAATACGACAAGCGGACGCACGAATTCAACCTGTATTCGTTCCGGCCGTTGCTGGACGGCACGACGAATTGGCCCGCCGTAATCGAAGCGCTGGACCAGACCGGATACCGAGGCTATCTGACCTTTGAGTACTTCCATCCGTTTGCGCATCATCCCGAATCGCTGATCTATCAGACTTCGGATGCGTTGGATCGGATGCTGGGCCGCAAAGGATAAACAGGCGTTTACCGCCGCGGGGAAAGCTGGCGTTCAATACCCAGCTTTTTCATGCGGAATCGGCCCCGGTCTCACCCAGCACAGCACACTGGCATCGGTGTCGGCGACCTGTTTGACTGTGTGCAGAGTACTCCGCAGGGGGCTCACATTGGCCGTGTTCGACACCTCGTGAATACCCGTCCATGATGGCAGGCTGTTGTCTTGACGTCCCCCGCCGTCCCGGTTAGGTTGTTTCGGTAACAGGCCCAGTTCGTACAGGAGATCGTTGATTATGGCTGCCGCTGATCTTGTGCCTCGAAAAGTGCCGCACGTTACATCTCAATACCGTCGGATCGGCACGGAGATTCCCGTCCCGCAATCTATCGCGATTTTGGAGGAGCTGCGGCGATACGAGCCGCTGTCGATGAGTGGCCAACCACCGATTCTGTGGGATCGGGCCGAAGGAATTTGCGTCTATGACCGCTGGGGAAACCAATGGCTGGACTGGTCCTCCGGCGTTCTCGTGGCCAACGCTGGTCACGGCCACCCGAGGATCTGCCAAGCGATCCTCGATCAGGTTCACCACGGCCTGCTGCACAACTACTGCTTTCCGTCCGAGCTGCGGGCCCAGCTGGTACGGGAGTTGGCCGACGTTGCGCCGGAGGGGCTGCAGAAAGTTTTCCTGCTGACGACGGGGGCCGAGGCCGTCGAGTGCACGATCAAACTGGCGCGAACCTGGGGCCAGAAAATCGCCGGAATCAACAAGATCACGATCGTGTCCTTTGAGAATGCGTTTCATGGACGCACGCTCGGCGCTCAGATGGCCGGCGGGATTCCGGCGCTGAAATCGTGGATCGGCAACCTGGACAAGGACATGGTCCAAGTCCCGTTTCCCGACGGCTTCCGCGGTCCGGATACCAGTTTCGACGGATTCCTGCGAGCGCTCGCCGAGCGAGGAGTATCGCCGGATCAAGTGGCCGGGGTGCTGAGCGAAACGTATCAAGGCGGCAACGCCAGCTTTGCGCCGCCCGAGTACATGCAGCAGCTGCGCCGCTGGTGCGACACGCATCAGGCGCTGCTGGTCTTGGACGAGGTCCAGGCGGGCTTCGGCCGCACAGGGACGTATTGGGGCTTTGAGCACTACGGTATTGTGCCGGACTTGATTTGCTGCGGCAAGGGCATCACCAGCGGCCTGCCGTTGTCGGCGGTCATCGGCCGGCAGGAGATCATGGACTTGTATCCGCCCGGCTCCATGACCTCGACGCACACCGGGAACCCGATCTGTGTAGCCGCGGCACTGGCCAACCTGCACGTGATCCGCGACGAGCATCTGGTCGACAACGCGCGCGCGATGGGTGCGATCCTGCAGCCCGAGCTGCAGCGTTTGGGGCAGCGTTTCGCAACCCATATCGGAGCCGTCCACGGCCAGGGGCTGGTCGCTTCGCTGCACATGGTCCAGCCCGGCGGCATCGAACCGTATCCCGAAGCGGCGTCGAGGATCGTCCGCCGTGCGGTCGAAAAAGGCTTGATGCTGTTCGCCCCGGTGGGATATCGGGGGGCTTCGGTCAAGATTTCGCCGCCGCTGACGATTCCCGAAGATGCCCTCCGCGAGGGCTTGGCGGTTCTGGAAGAAGCGATCCAAGAGGTGCTGGAGGAGTTGCCACAATGAGCGATTCGCGGAGCTTTCCGAGCGACAAGCTGGACGTCGTCATCGTGGGCGGCGGGATGATCACCCACGATCAGCTTCTGCCGTCGCTGTATCACCTGCAGCGTCTGGACCGAGTCGGTGCGATCGCGATCTGCGCCTTGAATTCGCCGCCGTTGCGCGAGTTGGCCGAAGCGCCGCGGTTGAGCCAGGCTTTTCCCGGCCAGGGGTTCCAATCCCTGCCGCCTCTGGACGAGCCGCCGGAGCGGATCTTTCCGGATCTGTTTCGCGACGCCATCGCCGCGCTGCCGCCGGGAAACCTGGTCGTGGTCGCGGTTCCCGACCACTTGCACGAGCCCGTGATCCGGACCGCCCTCGAGCGCGGCCAGCACGTGCTGTCGGTCAAGCCGCTGGTGCTGCAGCACGCCCAGGCGGTCGAGATCGAGCGCATGGCACATGCCGCGGGCCTGTTCGTGGGCGTCGAGTATCATAAGCGGTTCGACCGCCGCGCGTTGGACGCGCGGGGGCTGTACCGCGAAGGTCGCTTTGGTGAATTCCGTTGCGGCGAAGGCAAGTTGGTTGAACCCTATTACTACCGCCACTCGAATTTCCAAAATTGGTTCACCAAGGAAAATACCGATCCGTTCACGTACATCGGCTGCCACTATGTCGACTTGGTTTACTTCATCACGGGCCTCCGGCCGGTCGAGGTTTCCGTCCGCGGGGTCGAAGGGAATTTCCCCAACGGCAAGGCCGCTTATCTGTGGTCGTTGGGCCGGGTCGTTTGGGAGAACGGAGCGATTTTGAGCTTGTTGAACGGACTGGGCTATCCGGACGAGGGCGCCGGCACAAACGATCAGGGCCTGTGCTTATTTTGCGAAGGCGACAACTGCGGCGGGATGATCCGGCACGACGACCAGTTCCGCGGCGTCAGTCACGCCTATGTCGATCGCCGCGCCGGAGCCGTGTTCCGCTTTGTCAGTCCCGATTACTTCCGTTTGGTCGCTTGGGAAGGCGAGGGCCTGAAACCGGTCGGCTATGGCTACGATTCGGTCGAGGCCAACGTGCTGGCGGCTCTGCGCGTGAACGCCGCTTCGGCCGGCTCCGATGGCGAAGGCGCACTGGTCAAACGCCGCGAAGTGCTGGACGACATCAACCGCCGCGGGATCATCGCCACGCCGGCGAACAGCTCGATCAACGAACTGGTGACCGAAGCTGCCCGCCTGTCGATCACCCAACAAGGCCGGCCGATCGCGATCGCGTCTTAGCCAAAGCCGTGCTGTTTGCGATGGTGGCCTCCGTCGAAGCGGGTCTCGGTCTTGAACATCTCGTGGCGGCCGTCGCCCGCGACGTCCCGAAAGCGATCGCGGAACTCGGTCATCTGTTCCTCGCTCAGCGGCCGAAAGTCGCGCCCGACGCGAAACGCTTGTTCCAGATCGGCCTGCGTTCGGATGCCGGTCACCACGGAACATACGGGCAGCGACAGCGCGTACCGCAGCAGTTCTTCGCCGGTGGCTAGACCGGTCGTCACCAGGCGGCTGTTTTGCCCGTCGGGACTGCCGCCCAAACACTTCATGCCGATCGCGCCCACACCTTTTTCCACACAGACCGGCACAACCTCCTTGGTAAAGCTGCGGAAGAACCAGTCGCAGACGTTGATCGGCATTTGGGAACTGGCCCATGCGTACGGCTTGGCCAACATACTCAAATGAATCCGCGGGTCCTTGTGGCCGGTAAAACCGATGTACCGCACCTTGCCGGCTTGCTGAGCTTCCAGCGCGGCTCGCAGTCCGCCTTGCTCGAAAACCCAATCTGGATCGTTATCGTAATTGATCTCGTGGAATTGCCACAGGTCGATACAGTCCGTCTGCAGGCGGCGCAGGCTGTCCGCCAGGCAGGCCCGCGTTCCCTCGTAGTCGCGTTCGCAGTTCTTGGTCATCAGGAACACTTTGTCGCGGCGATCCCGAATCGCCTTGCCCATCAGCTCCTCGGCGTAGCCGTCGTGATAATCCCACGAATTGTCGAAGAAGTTCAGCCCCTGGTCGATTGCCTCGTGCATCATCCGGATGGCCGTCGCCTCGTCGGTTTCCTTGGCAGCTTTGGCAATATGCCACCCGCCCAGTCCCAGAATGGAAATCCGCTGTCCGGTCTTGCCCAACGGCCGTTGCGAAACGCCGCCCGAGTTCTCCTGGGCAGCCAACAGCGATTCCGCCAATGCCGACAGGGTCAAGCCGGCCGTAATTCCCGTTTGCAGGAATTCGCGTCGACTGGGATGCATCTTCATGATTGGTCCTCCGCTAGTTTTGGGCTTTGGTAGTCGGGAACAGATCACCAGGCGAATCGTCTGTATTCTAAACGATTCTCACGCGGTGACCAGCTTGCGCGCCTTTGCCTGGCAGAAGCCCGAGTTGCCTCTCCCCGTCACGTGCCTGACCGCTATACTGAAGCGCGGGTTCGAGCCGGCCTTGAAGGTTCGGCGCCGAACATCCCTTATACGCCAAACATGGAGACTCGCATGTCTTGTCCCTTTGCCACGTTACGTCGATGTTTCCGCTCCGTCCTTGCCGCCGCGGCATTGACGGGTTTGCTGGCCGTGTGGCTGACCGGTGGCGGCCAATCTGCCCACGTTTGTGGGGCCGAGGACGCGCCAGCATCCGCCACGACCCGAGAGGCTCCGCCTGCGGACGTGACGGAAATCGACGGGGCGGGTTCGGCCACGAAAGCGACTGCGGCCGAGTTCGCTCCGCAGGACATCATGCGGCACGTCGACTACCTGTGCCGGCCGGAACTGGAAGGCCGCCTGACAGGCACGCGCGGCGAACAATTGGCCACGGCCTATGTGGCTGCGTACATGGACAACCTGGGCCTGCAACCGGGCGGCGACGGCGGAACGTTTTTTCAGCGATTTGAATTCACCGCGGGCGTCGCGTTGGGAAAGGACAACTCTCTGACGTGGGGCGACCGGCAGTACCAGGTGGACCAAGACTACGTGCCGGTTTCCTTCTCCCAAACCGGCCGCGTCGAGGCGGCACCCGTGGTATTTGCCGGCTATGGCATCGCGGCACCCGGAGACGACCAGCACGACGAATATGATTCGTTCGTCCACCTGGACGTGACGGGCAAATGGGTATTGGTGTTCCGCTACCTGCCCGAGCTGGTATCGGCCGAGCGTCGGCAGCATCTGGCTCGCCACGCCAGCTTGCGATACAAAGCGATGCTGGCACGCGATAAAGGCGCATGCGGCTTGATCCTGGTCAGCGGTCCGAATTCCCAAGTCAAACAGCCGCTGGTGCGGCTGCAATTCGACGGCACCTTGGCCGGCGCCAGCGTGCCGGTAATCAGCGTCACCGACAGCGTCGCCCAACAGTGGCTGGCCGAGAACGGCAAGAACCTGAAAGAACTGCAGGACAAGCTGGACAGCGGCCAGCCGGTGATGGGCTTCGAGTTGAAAGCCGCTCGCCTGTCCGCGTCCATCGACATTCAACAGGTCAAGCGGACGGGACGAAACGTCTTAGGCTATTTGCGGGCCGGCCAACAGCCGGCGCCCCAGATGCTGGTCGTCGGTGCGCACGTCGATCATCTGGGGAAAGGGCCCAGCAGTTCGTCGCTGGCGCGGGACGACGAGCGCGAGGAAATTCACTTCGGGGCGGATGACAATGCCTCGGGCGTCGCGGGCATCTTGGGGATTGCCAAGTACCTGGCGGATCAACAGGCGACCGGACGATGGCGTCCCGAACGCGACATTCTATTTGCCGCCTGGTCGGGCGAAGAGTTGGGGCTGATCGGGTCGAGCCACTTTATCAAGACATTTCCCGTGCCAGCCGGCGGCGCCCCCGCGGGACCGGCCGCCGAGCCAGCGAAACCAGCCGATCCGCATAAATCGCCGCCGGCCGCCTCGCATGGTTCCGCCCCACTCAGCCCGTATCCCGCCATCGCCGCGTGCCTGAACCTGGACATGATCGGCCGCTTGGACAAAAAACTAACCCTGCAGGGCGTGGGTTCGTCCAGCATCTGGCGCGGCGAGATCGAGCGCCACAACGATCCTGTGGGACTGCCGATCTCGCTGCAGGAGGACAGTTATCTGCCGACGGACGCCAACGTGTTTTATCTGCGGGGCGTGCCGATTCTGTCTGCGTTCACCGGATCGCACCCCGAATATCACACGCCGCGGGACACGCCGGACAAGTTGAACTATGACGGTGCAGCGAGGATTTCCCGGCTGATGGCGTTGATCGCCCGCAGCTTGGCCACGCGGGACTCACCGCCCGATTACGTCGCCCAAACGCCGCCCAAGTCGGGCACCGTGCGCGCCGGTATGCGGGCGTACTTGGGCACCATCCCCGACTATGCCGAAGGCGACGTCCAAGGCGTCCAGCTGTCGGGGGTCGCCGCCACCGGCCCAGCCGGTAAGGCGGGGGCGAAGGGCGGCGACGTGATCGTAGAACTGGCAGGCAAAAAGATCGACAACATCTACGATTACACGTACGCCATCGAGGCGCTGAAGATCGGCCAACCGGTCAAGCTGGTCGTCCAGCGCGATGCCGAACGCATCGAAATGACGGTCATTCCCACCTCGCGCGAGTGAAGGAACGATCGTTTCCCGCGTTCCGCGCCGCCACCTTGCACGCCAACAGACGCAACGTCCCGTTCGCGTATCCCTTCGCAGGTGCCCCATGGCCCTCTCCCGGCCGCCGCCGGAGCCCTGGGCCGTCGTGAAATGGCATGTTGACACGGACCGGTTTTTTGTTTTCATACGACCCCCACGAGCTTTGCCTCGTGGGTGAAGAAGATTGTCGAGCTAACCCGGCGACGCCACAACCTTCCCGTCCCCCGCTTCCCGAATCCGCCACCAGAGGCGGCGGATTCGGGAAGTGGGGGACGGCGAGGGGGCCGGCGAAACGGTGACGGATCTAGCCTGGAAATCTCATTCACCCACGAGGCAAGAGGGCTGTTGATTTAATGCTGCCTGCACGCTTCGGGTTCGTTGGAGTTCACGCTTCAGCGTGTCTTTTCCTGCCGGCAGAGCCCGGCCCGGGCACGCTGAAGCGTGAACTCCAACGGGCGTGTCCTCACGGAATACGCGGTAGACACATTAAATCGA
>Ga0366819_10248_pt2 | contig 24569 bp, 11 predicted proteins | sample TotcelFGM3001N15_FD_207091 | JGI IMG/M metagenome (GOLD analysis project Ga0366819, IMG submission 207091) | Enriched cells from coal bed in the Powder River Basin, Montana, United States - Total cells FGM rep3 HSBNCT.FGM.300.1.N15 ... | reverse complement strand
CACGCCAGAAAAATTCTTTGCCATTTATCGGGTTTAATCCGGGTTTGGAAGTTGTTGAGTTGTTAACCTGATAAGCTGTTATGTATATAAGATTAACTTGACAGCAACTGTGTTAAATGTCAAGAGCTAAATACTGGTCTCCACAAAGTTTGAGCTCGTACCATTGCATTCATTATGGTGAGAAGTTTGTGCATACATGCAATAACAGCTACTTTCTTAACCTTGCCTCGTGCTAATAACCGCTCATAGAATTCTTTTATCACAGGGTTCCATTTCATTGCAGTCAAGGCTGTCATGAAAAGCACTTTACGGATTGATTGACGCCCTCCTTTTATGCGTCGTTTTCCACGATAATATCCACTATCTCGATTAAACGGAGCAACACCCACCAGAGCAGCAATTTTTTTGTGGTCGAGAGTGCCCAGCTCAGGTAAATCTGCCAATAGAATAGCAGCAGTAATTTTTCCGGCACCAGGAATACTACAAATAATTTTTTCATTATTCTTGAGTTCTGGGTTTTGGTCGATTATCTCAGCAATCATCTCTTCCAGTTGTTGGATTTGTTGCTCTAAATTTTGAATGCTTGCCTCAATGAGCACTTTTACATCAGGATAAGTAATGGTGGATAAGTGGTTCTTTTCACTGATCAACGCCAAAGAAACCTGACTGCGCCTTGCCATGCGTACCGATAGGCGTTCTTGTATTTCCGAACGAAGTATCACAATTGGAGGATGGTTCGCTCGCCCATATCGCACCAGCATCCTGGCATCTATTTTGTCAGTCTTTGCTAAGGTACCGGATGACCTGGCAAAATAACGCACCCACGCAGGAGTAACCATTGCTACTGGCAGCTTTGCCTCAACTAATGCTGAAACCAATCCTTTTTCATAGCCACCGGTTGCCTCCAGCACAATCAGCGTAGGATGAATACTGCACAGCTTGTCTACCAGTTTACCGATGTCTATAATGTCATTTCCACAGGTGAAATATTGACCATCCTCTTGAATTTGAATATCCAGCCTCTTTTTTGAGATATCAATTCCAACAATAATTTCTGTATCCTTATTCATTTTCAACTCTCCATATGCTACAATCAAACTGCCCACACTAGCAGGATTCGGACTCAAGGTCCACGCAACTGTTCGGGCATATAAGTTTTTGGATCCGGCGATCGTGCTGTCAAACGGTATCGCGTACCTAGTTGAAGTCGGCCTGCCGGATCCCCTTACCATATTATCTAAGATTATTTTCCTTGAAACAATGCTGATCTAAACATACTAGGTTGACTGGTGCATTGCACTTGGGGATCATTAGATTTCTGGATCACGGAAAATTATTATCGTTAACTTTCCAGCAGGAGTGCATTGCACCTTGGGCTAGCGTTTCCAAAAATCCAGGTGCAACGCACTTTTGGTTAAGTTATATTGTGTCTTATTTTATAAGTTCCGAGTATCTTCTTAATCCCCAAGTGCAGCGCACCTTTTCTCGTATATATAACAATCCATCTGAAATGAATGTCACCTAGGTAAGACATTTCAAATACCCATGGGTATACCTATCGGGTATTCGTTTATTCGTTCCCTCATTCGTGGATGGCAATCCCCGGATTTCTATTTTCGTTCCAATTATCCAGGTATTACACCGGTTTCATACACCACCTGGGCAGTTTCCAAAATGTGGCGTTTTCGGAAAGGGTTGCGAAGCGCTTATTTTTCTAGAATATCTACGGGGCGATTGAATATTTCCTGTAGTTCAATTTGCATTTGGGCAAGATCAAAAAGACTGATTTGGTTTTCATCATCAAAGGTGACCAAAACATCGACATCGCTGATAATATCAAATATAAGATCTTAATAAAAAGAGCCGGTGCCAGCCAGGCAAAACCATCTACTACAGGGATCAGATAATTATTTAATAATAAAGCGGTGGTAATCCACAAAAATGAAACCGGTCGTTGTAGATATAATGGTGTATTGATAATGATCCCGGCACAAAAAATCATGATGGTATACCAGAAAATGCCATAAATGAAATTTCCGTTTCCAAAAATAAGGGAGGCAAGTAATGGATAAACATGCAGAATGGCAAAAACGAAATGGTTTTTGAAAAAAGATGTATATCGGGGTTCATCGGACTTGGGTTGGGTATGATAAAAGTGTTTACAGGAATTCTAACTGTTTGCAACCAGACCAGCAAAGACATCCATGCCAATCAAACTTGCCAGAAGATAATTCCACCAGCTCCAATCCAATGTCCCGGTTATATAATGGTACAGGTAGAGAACAATCCCCAAAGAACCTCCAGCCAGTACCAGACCTTTCTCCCATGTAGTAGCTCCAGTTCCATATAAAAAATCAGCTTTCCCGGAATAATTCCAGTTAATATATCCAACTTTATGTGTCATAAGAGCTCCTTTTGAAATAAATTCAAGATTATTTATATTTCTGTTGAGTTTGACTGATGAAGTCGAAGCAGATCAGTTTTTTTTAGGAATCAGTAAAATCTTATACTGATTAATCGTTCCATTAGCAACCCTTAGAATCTATAAAATTCTTTGTGATTTATAATTTAATTCTGAACGGCTCAAATAAGTAACGATCGACACGAAAGCGTGTTAATAAACTTGTGACGAACAACTTTAATCCTGAAAAGGTAATTTTATGAATCAAGCATTATCAACTTTCTCCATGAATTCAGAAAAATCTCCATTTGAAAATCTTCCCTGGAATGGCAATCAGAATCAACTGGTAAATCAATCGGATAAAATCTCGGAGCTTTTGCAAAGCTTTGAACAGGGGCTTTGGGCAGTTAGCAATCATTCGCAATTATTTTTGACCAGTAAGGATGGTTTTGGTAGTTCCCAAGAAGATGATCAACAGTTTACACGATTGGCTTATGTTCCTCCAATGCCGCTGACATCGTTGGGGGATCCGGGCTTCATGCAAACCTACGGAACCCGTTACGCCTTTTATGCGGGGGCGATGGCGAATGGGATTTCATCGGTGGAGATGGTGGTTGCATTGGGAAAAGCTGGATTGATGGGTTCATTTGGTTCTGCGGGTCTTTCACCGGCAAGAATTGAAGCAGCCCTCCAGGAAATCCAGGCAGCCTTACCGGATCTGCCATACGCGGTTAATTTGATATACAGCCCCAATGAGCCCATGCTGGAACGCCGACTGGCTGAGCTTTATTTACGAATGGGTGTGCGTGTTGTGGAAGCATCCGCCTATATGGATCTCACCTATGCACTGACACATTTTCGTGTAGCCGGTCTTTCGCGATCAAAAGATGGATCTATTCAGATCCAGAACCGGATTATTGCCAAAATTTCGCGCAAAGAGGTGGCTCGGAAATTCATGCTGCCAGCCCCGCAGGATTTGCTCAAACAATTACTGGCAGATGGGAAGATCACATCTGAACAGGCGGAATTGGCTCTGCAGGTACCAATGGCGGATGATATCACAGTCGAAGCTGATTCTGGTGGGCACACCGATAATCGACCGTTGGTTGGTTTGATCCCCACCATGCTGGTTGTTCGTGAAGAAATTCAATCACAAATGAATTACCCACAACCGATCCGTGTGGGGGCGGGTGGTGGCATCAGCACGCCTGCATCCGCGTTGGCTGCCTTTATGATGGGGGCTGCTTATGTCGTGACTGGATCAATCAATCAGGCAAGTGTGGAGGCGGGTGCTTCTTTGCATACGCGTACATTGTTATCTCAGGCTGATATGGCGGATGTGATTATGGCACCGGCAGCAGATATGTTTGAAATGGGTGTGCGCGTACAGGTTTTGAAACGTGGTTCCATGTTTGCCATGCGGGCGTCACGATTGTATGAATTATACAATCGCTATAATTCGATTGAAGAAATCCCCGCAGCCGATCGGGAAAAAATTGAAAAAACCATCTTTCGACGGGGTCTGGATGAGGTCTGGGATGAAACCCAGGCATTTTTCCGGGAACGTGATCAAAAAAACCTGGATCGAGCGTACAGTGATGCGCATCATAAGATGGCGCTGGTCTTTCGCTGGTACCTTGGACTATCCTCGCGATGGTCGGTGATCGGTGAACCTGGCCGCGAGATGGATTATCAGATATGGTGTGGTCCAGCCATGGGTTCCTTCAATCAATGGGTGAAAGGCAGTGTCCTTGCAGCGGTCGAGAATCGAAAAGTAGTCGATCTCGCCATGCAGATATTGACCGGTGCTGCTTATCTGATGCGTGTGAGAGCCTTGGCAAACCAGGGAATCCAATTACCTGCTGAATTACAGACGTATTATCCCCCCCGTCAGGATTAATTTACCCTTATACAGCTTGAATATTTTCCGGCAATATCTCAAATTGTTCATTTTTTGATATTACTGCCAGTGTGATCAGATAATTTTCCAGTTTCCTCCAAAACAAATGGGTAGAATCCTGTTTTTCGGGGGATTTGATGATATGTATCGGTTCCCATTCATCCTTCAGGATAAACGAAGGACATTGAAGGACGATTTCACGGGTATCGTACCGTAATCCGGTTTTTAAAGCCTTTAAGATCGCTTCGCGTCCGCTCCATAAGAGCGATGCTGCCCATGCTTGTTGCTTCTGGGGAAGTGCAAAAACAAATTCAGTTTCCGCGGGGGTGAAATAATCCTCAATGAATCCCCGGCTTTTGCTCTCAATTTCCTCAAGGTCTATCCCAATCATAATATTCGGGTCAGTACAGATGGCAGTGGAAGCCAGATTTCCACGGTGACTGATCGATAATGATGCTTGCAATTTTTCCACCTTAATCATCGAGTAGGGAGCACCGCTCGTCTCATTCTTGATACAAATCTGCTCACTCGAAAGATCATTTTCTTTGGCAAAAACAGATTGAATCAATTGTTTTGCGGTCCATCTTCCCAGCAGCCAGTCTTTACGACGTTTCTCAAAGCGAAAGCTTTGCAATTGCTGGAGCTCTTCCTCACTTAACCATGCATTGTTTTCTGGTACTCGTGAAGAATCAACCAGGTTCCAATAGATGAGTGGCGTTGTCATCAGGTTTTCAAGTGGGGCATAGATTGATCAATAATCAATCTATGCCCTTTTTCCTACTTGATTAAAGTTTCAATGGGGGTCAGTAATTCTTTTTCAACCCCATACGGTAACGGTGAGGTACGATATTGATCAATTTCCAGGTAAATTTGACCTTTGCTGTCAATCACCCTGGCATTGAAGTAGCGTTTTCCATTGTCTTCTGTGACGGGCTGGACTTCAGCAAAAATTGCCAGACCGTTCACTTTGTTTTCGAACAACCGCAAAGCTCCAATGGAATGGGGAAGACTGAGCGATCCATCTATTCCAATATCCCACACACCGGCTGTCTGTAGACATAACTCGACCAAAATGGGTACACTGACCAGCTTTTTGTCTGAATCCATCAACGGAGGGATTTGCTTATTCAGCTTCCCGAGCACCGTTTCTCCATTCTTTTGCACTCCTTCCAGAACCTGAAATGCTGGTCCGTGGAAGTAGAGTTTATAAATGTCCTCGGCTTGCAATGTATAAGATCCATTCCAGTGGGGAGCCTTCGATTTTGGCTTTTCCAATGGTGTGTTTGCGGGGATCAAATGTACCTCTCCGGAGAAGTGCAACATATGATCGGATCGGTTATTGACTCGTGCAAGATCGGATTCAAGCGTGACATTAGCTACCAGACCATCCTGTTCATACACCACCTGTGCTTTCCAGGTAATTCTGCGTGCTTCGTTCCGGTAGAATTTGAACGGTGTCAGGAACTGAATGTTTTCCAGCCGGCTGACATGGAATCCACCTTTGGCAGCGCCTAATGTTGAAGCAATATGTTGTGCCGCGACGGAAAATCCTTCGATCCCCATCACGCCCGGTAAGAGTGGAACGCCATTCATACTGTGATCTTTGAGAAATGCTTCCTGACTGGGATCCAATTCTGCTTCCAATATGATCCCATCCTGCAGACTGAAGGCACTGGCACGGCTGAGCATGACGTGGATGGGTTGTCCAGCGGTGAGGGCTTGGTTGGCTTTCTCGATATCCATACCACCCGCCGGGTCAGATTGCATTTCCAGCATTCCCAACGATCCAGCCAGAACGACTTCTCCGGTTGTTCCTGCTTCCAATTCTTTCCGGACCAAACTGGCTGCTTCCGAAGGATGGAGCATTTCGATTCCAGCACGGCGCATTAATTCGGGGATATGTCCCCGGCTGGCCATGCCGACTTCTGCCCATGCGCCCCAATCGATGGTGATTACCTGAATGTCGGGATATTGATGACGGAAAGCTGAGCTGATACGGCACAGCAAATCATTCGCTGCACTGTAGTCGGTTTGTCCGGAATTTCCGAAGCGACCAGCAACAGAACCGAAATTGACAATTTGCTTCGGTAAACTCTTTTCTTTCTCCAGCGCTTTGAAAAGATTAAAGAAACCACTGGCTTTTACATCCACAGTCTGGTGGAATTCTTCTTCGCTTTTACTTTCCAATTTTCTACTTTTCTCTACACCGGCTGCATGCAGTAGCACGTCAACATGACCTTCTTTCTTCAGGACCTGTTTGATAACTTCCTGCACTTTCTCCGCATTGGTTACATCACAGGGCAGGTACAGCACCTTTCCACCATATGCTTTGATGGTGTCCATGGTTTTGAGAGTAACCGCTGCACGTTCCAGGGCTGCGATCTCCTGATTGATGATCGCCGGCGTGGCTTTCTGACCTGATTTTGACAGCCGCTGCAGGATGGTGAATTTAAGTTGTTCAGGGTCCTTGGCTAATAATTCCAATTCCGGATGGTTTTTCTCCGGCAATTGTGTACGTGCCAGAAGATAGAAATGACCTTTGGTATGTTGCGCCAGATCTTCAATAATCGGAGCAGTGATGCCACCTGTACCACCACTGACGATAAAGACAGCACCTTTTGGCAGCGGATTATTCACCGTTTGATCAATTTCAGCTTCCCGTAAAACCAGGGTGAAGCGTTGATCTCCTTCCCAGGCAACTTCCATAACTGCCTGATCAAATAGGGTTTCCTCTACCAATTTGATTGCCAGGCTGGTTGGTTTTTCATTTTCCGAAAAATCAACCACTTTTACCAGGATATCTTTTCTTTCGTGGGCAATGGCTTTCGCAAATCCTGCCGCTGCACCGGAGAGGGGATTGACTGCACCTTTTATTGATAAACCATGTAAGCCATCGAAGCGAGTTGCTACCACGAGGAATTTTAGGGTTTGTAATTGTCTTAAGGCAGCTACCAGGTTATAGAATTTGCCATCCAGATTTGTGTTCCAATCATCCTGCGACAGATCCGAAAAGCTTTTTTCACTCCGTAGAGTGGGTAAGAAATACAAGCCATCAATGTTTCCATTTTCTGACCATTGATTGATTTGTTCATTCAGCTCAGTTATTTCAGCAGGTTTTATTACCAGGACCTGGACCTCTTTTTCCTTTAGTTTCTTTTCCAGGGCTAAGGCAACTTTTCCGTTGTCACTGATGACGACCACGCGTGAATTGTTATCCAATGCTATTCCTGTAGGTGTACACAAATCGAGTCGTGGTCGTAGGACGGCAACCGGTATTCGTCGTTTTAGATTGGCTTTCGTTTCCATTTCTGGATCTGACTCTGGGACAGCTTCAATTACCTCTTCCACTTCTGGAGCAGGTTTCGCCTGTTCCAGAGAATCATGAACAAATTGGACCACCTTGGTCAATGTATTGTATTCGGACAGACGTAAATCCTCCCGTCTGGGAATACCGAAGTGCTCGCGGATACTGGCAAATAGTTCTGCCTGCTTAACGGTGTCAATGCCCAGGTCAGCTTCCAGGTCGAGATCCAGATCCAGCATCTCTGTGGGATAACCAGTTTTTTCACTTACCCTGGCTAGCACAACACTGGTCACCTCATCGTTGGCAGGATTGTCAGGTTTCAATGGTTCAACAACCGCGACTGGTTCCTCAATTGATGATATCGTGGTGGGTTTACTTTCTACCGATTGAGGCAGCGAAATCTGTGCTTGCGCATCAACAACAAATTGCATTACCTTCGCTAAGGTATTGTAATCCGAAAGGCGTAAATCTTCCCGTCTGGGAATGCCGAAGTGCTCACGAATACTAGCGAATAATTCTGCCTGTTTGACAGTGTCAATGCCCAGGTCAGCTTCCAGATCGAGATCAAGATCCAGCATTTCAATCGGATAACCGGTTTTTTCACTGACCTTTTCGAGGACAACTTGCGAGACCTCATCATTTTGTCCTTCGATGGTTGGCTGAGAATAACGAACTGGTACAGGTTCAACAACAGGGGATTGTTCACTGGTTTTAGATGCCGAGATGGCAGATTCAACCGGTGAAAATTTGGTTGGTGCTTCACTTGCCCAACCCTGCGGACCCTGTCCAAATTGCCAGTTAGAACTAGCAGGTTTCATCTGCGGAACACCAACATGTTTAATTCGATAATTATGTTGGATGACTTCGAGTTCTGGTGTCTGATAACCGGACACAGAAGCCAGCCATTGCTGATAAGCTTGTTGTTTGACTCGTTCACCGACACCGGCGACTTTGCGCATCAGCGTCATTGCAATTTGGGAACCAAAGCCTGCACCGAGACGTAAGGAAAACTCAATCGGGTAATTCCCACCACGAGAAAGGTTGAGATCTCCCAGTTCCGGGTCAGGTTGGAAATCTTTATCATAATTGGCGATGGGGGGGACCATCCCAAATTCCAGCGATTTTACCGCCATAACATCTTCCACGCCTACACCCATGGTGTGTCCGGTGAAACCTTTGGTATTGGCAATCACGACTTTGTTAGCCTGATCACCGAATGTTTTACGCAGGGCATGGATTTCAGCGGCAGCACTGCCACCACGAGCAGGGGTGTATGTTTCGTGAGAGACAAAGACGGTTCGGGTAGCGATTTCCTGTCGATTGATCCCAAAGCGTTGTTCTGCCTGAGATAAAACCCGATGCATGACTTCACTTACATGCGGTACATCCAAACGGGTACCATGGAATGCTGAATTGGCGATCTGACTGGAGAGAACTTCGCAGATACCGCGCATCCCACGCTCACGCACTGCATCTTCGGCTTCCACCACAAGAGCAGCAGCCCCCATACCCATGATCATTCCATTTCTGCGGCGATCAAATGGTAAGGCAGCATTACGTACATTACCTTCGGTTGTTGCAGCGCCACTTGCCATCAAGCCTGTGCCAATCCAATTGACCAGATTGCCACTGGTGACATCATCGCCTGCAATGACGACCACACGCCGGCAGCGCCCCGCACGGATCCAATCTTCAGCGATGGAGATTGCATGCGTGGTGGTGGCACAGGCTGCGTTCACGTACGTGTTAGGTCCACGAGCACCGATATGTTCTGCGAATTGAGAATGTCCCATGGCGAGAACTCGAAAAACAAAGTGGCGATGGAAATGGTAATCGTTGGCTAAAATCTCTGCATCCAGTTGTTTTACTTTATCACGGATCATCTGGGTAATGGCACCATCGCTGCCATTAATCGAATTCAATAAGTCGATGAATTGCTGTTTTTGGTCCAGCAAACCCTGGAATTTGTAAAAATTATCTGCTTCTTCAGCCATTCGTTCTAATCCTGGAAAAGCTGAAGCGAAAATCACACCGGTTTCATCCTGTAATGCTTCCGGCAGCATCCAGCGGTTGGGTAAGAGGGTTCCTTTACTGGTGGTGCGATAATTCATTACCAGGGGGATCCCTGCATCATGTAATGCGTCGATTCCAGCCGCAATCGCCAGCTGGGTACTGATATCTGTGGCATCTGCGCGATCTTCCGGAATACCAAATTCGTTGACAGGATCAAATGCACCACGCTGTCCAGCCAATTTAACCGTCGCTTCGAGGTCATCGATATTGACCATCAAAGCTCCTGCTTCGTGCTTGACCAGACGTGTGACACGTTTTTCGATCATATTCTCGCGTGTTTTCTGCGGGAATGATTCGATCAATACCTCACCTTTCAACAGGCGTTGCACATTATCTTCAGCAAACACCAATCCATTCTTCCCGGGTAAACCAAGACCAGCACCACTGATAACAACCGAACCTGTTAATGGAACGCGACCATCGGAAATGGCTGGCTGGGAAACAGCAATCACTTTGGATGGAGTTATTGACGAAACTGGAATTTGTTCAGCCGCAGCGGGTAATCCGGCAGCATATAAGGCACACAAGGCTTCATTGAAACTGGATAGTGCTCCTTTGCGCGGATGATTGGTAGCCAGCAATGTTACTGCCGGGTTGTCCTTGAAAATATCGCTGGTGAGAGCGTTCATTACTCTCTTTGGGCCAACTTCCACAAAGATACGGGCACCATATTCATATAACTTTTGGGCACCTTTGATGAATTGAACCGGGGAGGCAACTTGATCTGCCAGCATGTTAAGGATCGCTTCGCGTTCCTGTGGATACCAATCACCGGTGACATTCGCGGCAACCGGAATTTTGGGGGATTGCAAATCCATGCGGTCAATTACTTTGCGTAAAGGAATACTGGCTGGTGCTACAATTTTTGTATGAAAGGCGTGTGAGACCGGGATTTTCACAGCTTGAAAATTAGCTTTCATGAAAGCTTCGATTGCCAGATCTACACCTTTGGTCGAGCCAGCGATGACGGATTGCACCGGGCTGTTGATATTTGCCAGGACTACATATTCATCTATGGTTGCAAGCATGCGTTCCACCTCTTGTAAAGGTGCGGAGACAGCTGCCATACAGCCATTATCATCCATCGATACTTTGACCATCTCACGACCGCGGGCACTGACAATTTCCAGCGCTTCATCAAAGCGTAAAACTCCAGCAGCTACCAATGCAGCATATTCGCCCAGACTGTGGCCGATGACCACGTCAGGTTTAAAACCATATTTTTCAAGCAGGCGCAGTAAAGCCACATTGGCGGTTAATACAGCCGGTTGAGTTATGGTTGTATCTTTGAGTTTCTGCTCGGCAGCTTTCAGGCTTTCTTCATCGCCCTCTGCATAAATAAAATGGGTTAATGGTTTCCCCAGTAAGGGGGTCATCACGCGATCAGCTTCGACAAAAACAGCATCCACTACGGGCTCAATCGCTCTTAATTCCCGCAACATGTTTACATATTGAGAACCTTGACCGGGGAAGAGAAAAGCAACCTTTCCTGGACTGCCACTGCCGCGATAAACACCCTGGGCTGTCATTGCCTGCCACATGGAGGGATTATCAGAGTCAAATGCTTTCAGTGCTTTTTCAGCTCGTTTGATAAATTCATCATTATCGCCATAATCGATGGCCAATCTTTCGGGTAATGACAATTGGTCAGCTTCCGGTAATTTTGAAGGGGAAAGGTTTCCCTGGGTTGCTTGTAGTAAGGACGCTTGAAGTTTTTCTTTCAATTCACCAGTTGTTTGTGCAGAAAGGAAGTGCAATCCGCGGAAATGAGTGGTTGGAACTTGTGATGGTGAAGGAGTAACTGCTTGTACAGGTGATGAGACAGGTGTTTGTTCTTCTACTTTTGTTGTAGAGGTACTCTGTGTGGTTGCATTTTCTTTAAAGAAACTGATCACTTTGGCTAATGTGTTGTAATCGGATAAGCGTAAATCATCCCGCCTCGCAACCCCGTAATGAGTTCGAATCGAGGCAAACAACTCAGCTTGTTTGACAGTATCAACACCAAGGTCAGCTTCCAGATCCAAATCAGGATCCAGCATCTCAGCCGGATAGCCGGTTTTTTCAGCGACCTGTTGAATGACAAAATTGGTGATTTCCTGATCACTTAATCCTATTGAGACTGTTGGAGTGTTACTGGTTGCAGGTTCTACAATGGGATTTGACATTGGGGGGGGTTGTGGTGCGACCTGATCGGTATTGGAAGAAGCTGTAGCATTTTCCATCACAAAGCCGATCACTTTTTCGAGTGTGTTGTAATCCGAAAGGCGCAAATCTTCACGGCGGGGAATGCCATAGTTTTCGCGGATGGTGCGGAACAACTCAGCCTGTTTAACGGTATCAACACCCAGATCAGCTTCCATATCCAGTTCTACATCCAGCATTTCCACCGGGTATCCGGTTTTCTCGCTGACGGCAGCCAGCACAAAGGCTTTCACATCTTCGGTTTGAATGGAAGCAGTTGTTGACGTTGTCACTGCTACCGGCATTGGTGAAGATTTTATCGCAACGGTATTCTCGACCACTGCAGGAATACTGAAAACAGGTTTGGATTCTTCGTGATAACCAGGCACATATTCTTCAACAACGACATGGAAGTTGGTACCTCCAAAACCGAATGAACTAACGGCTGCCCGACGGATCTCACCAACTGGTTTCTCCCAAGGTTGAGCCTGTGTGTTTACATAGAAAGGCATATGCTCAAAATCGATATTTGGATTTGGCTTATGGAAATTCACCGAAGGTGGTAGGATTTTTTGATCCAAAGCAAAGGCAACTTTCGCAAGCCCGGCTGCTCCAGCAGCTCCTTTGAGATGACCAATGTTTGATTTAACCGAGCCGAGTGCGATGGTTCCCATAGATAAGCCGAATTTTCCAAAAATTTCGTTGAGACTGTTTACCTCCACCACGTCCCCGACACGTGTGGATGTGCCATGGCCTTCAATTAATCCAGCACTGGCTGGTGTAACACCGGCATTTTTCCAGGCACGTTCAATGGCTCTTTGTTGGCCAAGAGGATTCGGAGCGGTGATCCCTTTGCCTTTGCCATCGGAACTGGAACCGATACCACGGACGACTGCATAAATCTTATCACCATCACGTTCGGCATCAGCCAGACGTTTGAGCAGGAAGATTGCAGAGCCTTCGCCCATCACGAAACCATTGGCTCCATCCGCATAAGGTCTTGAACCATCTGCACTGAGTGCACCAATCTTAGAGAATTTAACGTATGATTCCGGACCCATATTTCGGTCTACACCGCCGGTTAATACCGCATCGTACTGGAAATTGTTCAAGCCCTGAATGGCGGCTTGCAGAGCTGATAATGACGAGGCACAGGCTGCATCAGTCACGAAATTAGGGCCACTGAAATTAAAAACATTCGCGATTCTACCCGCGATGATATTGGAAAGCTCCCCGGACATGGTGTCTTCAGTGATATCAGGAATCTTATTGCGTATGTTTTTTTCCATATTCTCAATCAATTGCTGTTGAACCGCTGTGGGTAAACCCTTGAAAGCATCTGATTGAGCCAGCGCTTGTACATATTCTGGCAGGATGATACGCATGGTGGAACGGTAATGTCGTTCGCCTGCATTAGCATTCCCAAGTATGACCGCCATTCGTTCAGGATCAATGCTGCGTTGCGGATAGCCGTAATCGCTGAGGGCTTGATAGCTGGCCGCAATTCCCCATTGCTGGGTAAAATCCATTTGCAAAATTACTGTCGGTGGAATAGGGATACGCATCTGGATCGGATTGAATTCAAAATTTGTTACCCAGGCACCGATTTTGCTATAGGTTTTATCAGGTGCTTTAGGATCATTGTCGTAATATAGCTGTGTACTCCAACGGTCTGCAGGAACATCTTTGACGGAATAATGTCCCTTGAGAATATTCTCCCAAAATAATTTCGCGTTTAGCGCATCTGGCATAATCGCGCCAATGCCAACAATTGCTACTGGTTTTTGTTCGGTCATATGATTACCTCCGATGGTGTTTCTGAAAATTGGAATAGTGAACTAACCTGTATGTGAATTTCTATTTGGATTAACAGGTTAGCGGGGAAAAGCCGGTTGTCTGGTGGGTTGGTTTTCACCAACACGAATTGACAATATTAAGACAACACAACAGGTGTTTGTCTACCCTGCAAAAACACTTGAATTAATTGAGAGTTACGCAATCTGGCAAAAAAGATTACATTATTTCCGGGTTTTGAGCGTTTTGGTGGAATTTTGTAGTGAATAACAATGTATTTTCTGTAATTTCTCCAGGATATACACAGTCAAACTTACTTAAAGATAAGTGGTAAGTAAATATTCGAGGCATCTGGGAGGGCAACAGCAGTCGTGAAACTCCAGAATGCTGTACCACTGCCATTTGAATAGATTGTTCCTTCATTATTAATTGCCCGGACATGCCAGTAATAGGTTATTCCGGAACTCAACCCACTGAGCGTTTTGGAAGTGCTGGTTCCATTGGAAGTCCAATTGCTGCATGCATTATCGTTGCTGGCGTCATAGCAATATTCGTACGTTGTAGCGCCAGAACTGTTGTCCCAACTCAAAGTCGGGTAGGTGGATTGACCGGTTTCGCCATTAATGGGAGCTGATTTATTAAAAGCCGCAGGAGGGGCAGCAGCAGTCGTGAAACTCCAGAATGCAGTTCCACTGCCATTCGAATAGATTGTTCCACTACTATTCTTAGCCCGGACATGCCAGTAGTAAGTAGTAGAGGTACCCAACCCATTGAGTACTTTGGAAGTGCTGGTTCCATTGGAAGTCCAATTGCTGCAGGCATTATCGTGGCTGGTGTCATAGCAATATTCGTACATTGTAGCACCAGAACTGGTTCCCCAACTCAGCACAGGACTGGTAGATTGAACGGTTTCGCCATTAATGGGAGCTGATTTATTAAAAGCTGCAGGAGGGGCAGCAGCAGTAGTGAAACTCCAGAATGCAATATTACTGCCATTCGAATAGGTTGATCCACTACTATTCTTAGCCCGGACATGCCAGTAGTAAGTGGTTGCGGTACTCAAACCACTGAGCGTTTTGGAAGTGCTGGTTCCATTGGAAGTCCAATTGTTGCAGGCATTATCGTTGCTGGTGTCATAGCAATATTCGTACGTTGTAGCGCCAGAACTGGTTCCCCAACTCAGCACAGGACTGGTAGATTGAACGGTTTCGCCATTACTGGGAGATGATTTGTTAAATGCAGCAGGGGGATCCGATCCATGCACGGTGACAAAAATCCAATCCGTTTGTGAAATTCCATGCTCATCCGTGACAGTGCAGGAAACCAGATAATGACCGTTCTGGGCATACGTATGCGTCGCATTGGCGTTGATCTGACCATCGCCAAAGTTGAATCGATAAGTGAACTCGTCCCCGTCGGTATCACCTGCTGTCACAGAAAAAGTTGCTTCCATCCCATTATAGGAAACATCGTCAATAGAAACCGTTGGGGCATAGTTGCTCGAGGAACCATAATCGTACAAATATCTCAGGAGCTTATATGCATCGTAATCCATTTGTTCCTGAACACGCTTCATTTCCTCACCGATAACATTAACGACACTATTATCTGACCAATTACGGCTGCGCCAATCCGAAAGCAATGTATCATTCACCACATCAAACAATTGCCCTTCAAATGGCAGGGTGCGCGCCTGGACCCTGTCTTCATAGTAGCCTTCATTTTGCATGCTTTTGGCTGGGGTGTAAACACAAATTCCGTCATCGCGATTATTGAGGTATTGTGGCACATGATTCGACCCGCCGGATTCAACACCATGAATCCACACGGGTACAAAAATGCCAGTTTCGGTATGCCCTAACAACACCCACATCGTCGAGAGTCTTAGGTCTTCATCGGGCAGCACACCCTGAACGATCATATTAGATACTGTATTGTCTAAGGCTAAGGCATCCCGGCGAAAGAAATTTACTGCCAGTTTTTTCGCTGAAAGAGCAGTGCCATTTCCATTATTGTAAACCAAGGATCCTACTACATCTCGGCCTACATTGTAGCGATCAGTGTTCCAAAGATCATCGGTACCATCATTGTTAAAGTGACCCGGTGCGTTGGCTCGCACGACCCATCCAGAAAGGTTTACATCCGTGCCGGTCGCGTAATTGCCATCACCATCCGCATTGTCACCATCGATCCACTGATTGTCACGGGCAGGTGCACGTGTATTGTACTCCCAATGCTGTCCATCACCCGTTTGGCTTTCCCATAAGACAGCCTCTCCGTCAACATCGATAAAATAATTGTGCGTCGAAAGATTCGTCATGTTATTCAGGTACACGCGCACTTGGTTTACGTTGTCGAAGTATCCCAACGCTTTATGGTTAAGCAATTGCCATCCGCCGTCATCCAGCACATTCCATCCAACAGCCAAACCCTGGGAATTTAGACCCTGTCGAACCGACCCATAGGGAGAATCATTCACAGGTCCCATCCCCAGGAAGCTATACTGGGTCAGCCCGAGTCCTGAAGAATATTCAATACCGGAGATAAAATAATTTAAATCATTTGTCAGGTCACTCTCGTTGCGCAGTTTCCACAGCATAGGTCGTCCATCAACAGTGACGTCGCCATCAGCAACACCCGCGACACACTCATCGGTTAGTGATTTTTCTGATAGCCCTTGTCCTGACATTTGTGTAGCTGTGATAAAAATCACCACTGCCAGGGATACCAACGCTGTTGCTAGAATAAAAATATAACCCCCAACTTTTTTCCCCTTCCAAACGGTTCTTCTACTTTTAATGGCCATAACAGGTCTTTTTACAACCAACTTGAATAACCCGTATTAGATTCATTGTACAACTTTCGATAATAGAAATATAGATATCAAAAGTAAAAGCATTGTTTCCCATTGTCAGAGCATTCAATGTTACAGCTTTATAAGGTACTGTGGATCGAAGGTGAAAAAGCGGGTGAATGTTCAATACCACAGATTTTCTCAAGACTGTGTCAGTTGGTTTGTTTTCAAAAATTCTGATTGAATGTAATTTCTTTCTTTATGCAAATAATGTCAAATGTCCAATGATTGAAACATAAAAGAATAATCTGTATACTGAATTTACCCAAATAATCCCCATCACATTTAATCTCTCAAACCAGACCAATGGTGGGCTGTTTATGAATAGCCTGAAAGGATTTGGCATTATGAATCAATCAGCCTGGATCGGTAAAACTTTAAGCAGTCGCTATAAGATCGAGGACCTTTTAGGTCAGGGTGGAATGTCCTCTGTGTATAAAGCATTTGATCCCAACTTAAAACGAGTCGTAGCCATCAAGATGGTTCATCCACATCTCAGTAATGATAGAACCTTCCTCATGCGATTTGAAGAAGAGGCTGCTGCGATCGCTAACATTCGCCATCCGAATATTGTGCAGGTATTTGATTTTAATACGGATCAGGATCTCAGTTACATGGTGATGGAATATGTGCCAGGGGAAACACTACAATCACGTCTGAAGAGATTAAACAACAAACAACAAAAAATGCCAGTCGATGAAGCATTGAAAATTACCATGAATGTATGTGATGGATTAAGTTATGCTCACAAAAGAGGAATGGTTCATCGGGATGTGAAACCAGCCAACATCATGCTGGATATCCAGAATCAGGCAATCCTGATGGATTTTGGAATTGTTAAAATCGTAGGAAGTGCAGCTCACACTCTTACCGGTGCTGTGATTGGGACAGCGAATTATATGCCTCCAGAAGTTATTCGCTCTGAACCCGCAGACCAACGCTCAGATATTTACGCTTTGGGGGTTGTCCTTTTCGAAATGTTAAGCGGTAAACCACCCTTTGAAGCGGATTCGGCCATGACGATCATGTTAATGCATTTGAATGATTCAATTCCAGACATTCAAACGATGCGTGATGATCTGCCGAAAAATCTAACGTGGGTGTTAATGAAGGCATTGGAAAAAGATCGCATCAAACGCTATCAGACCGCGGATGAATTTTCTGCTGATCTCCGCAATGTGTATCAACATATGGAAACAAAGGAAATCGTATTACCCGTGACAGAGGAAAAAATAAATACAGTAGACGAGATTACAATTCCAACAGAAATATTATCTCCTTCAATTGGCCAAGGGGATGAAGTCACGGTCGTTGATTATTCTCCAAAACTAACTTCAACGGAATCTGCGCCAGCCACACTCGTCGTTCCACCTCAAACGAAGAAGATGGAAGGACAGATTAAGGAGAGAAAATCAATTCCTTTGGGTTTATTGATTGGATTTGCTGGTTTATTGGTTGTCGCCGCTGTTGTGGTCGCAGGATTTGTGTTTAACTGGTTTGGATCAGGTTCCGAAGTGATTCCGACTGAACAGCCAGCCATCGTAATCATGCAATTGACAGAAGATTCTTTACAAAGCACAAGAAAAACAGCCGTTGCGCAATCATTGATTGGCGATATGCAAACGCAGGAGGCTAAAAAACAATCACCATCAGAATTTGACGTCCAAAAAACATCGATTGCACTTTCATTACTCAATGCTGTGCAAACGCAGGAAGCTCAAAAAAATGCAACCTCGGAATTGTCCGATGAAAACAAATTCAAAGTTTGCCAATTAACTTCCTCTGGAGGGATTGATGATCAATCTTTTAATGCTACTGTTCGGAAAGGCATCGAGAAAGCAGAGAATGAATTGGGTGTAGCAAGTGAATTCCTTGAATCATCTAATCCGGCAGATTATGAAATTAATTTGGTTTCTTTTATTGACAAGCGATGTGATCTGATCGTATCTACAGGATTTCAGTTGGGGGATATCACAACCTCGTTTGCTCTTTCGTACCCGGATTATAAATTTACAATTGTCGATTATCCTGTCGAAACAGAAATTCCCAATCTCGTCGGTCAGCAATTTCAGATTGATGAAGCAACATTTCTGGCGGGTTACCTGGCAGCTCGTATGACGCAAACCGGCAAGGTGGCTTCCTACGGTGGGATGTCACTTCGACCAGTACATATGTTCATGGATGGTTTCGCTCGCGGAGTTTCTTACTACAACAGTGTGTATGGAACAGAGGTCGAGGTGATTGGTTGGGACTTCGATAATCCGGATGCAGGCATTTATGTGGGTTCATTTGAAGATCGAAAACTTGGGGCTGATATCGCAAATGATTTGATTAATCAAGGCGTGGATGTCATTCTGCCCGTTGCTGGAGAGGTCGGTTTCGGATCTGCAGCTGTCATGCTGGATCGTGGATCAGGCGTCATTATTGGAGTGGATAGCGATTGGGCAACAAACAATCCTGAATTTTCTAGTGTAATTCTAACCTCAGTTTTAAAGAATTCAGATATTACAACCTTCCAAATCATTAAAAATGCTGTAGACAATCAATTTGAGGGAAGCAATTTTGTCGGGAGATTGATCAATGATGGCGTGGGTTTGGCTCCCATCCGTGGTTTCGAAGACAGGATCTCAGCTGAATTTATTCAAGAATTGGCGATGTTACGAGAAAAAATAATTTCCGGAGAAATTAAACTAGACCCAGAATTTCGTCTTAATTAATTTCAGACAACTGGAAATTCAATTTGATCCGGAAGAACTGATTGGAGCTCTTGTGATTTCGAAAAAACACAATTAAACTGATAACCTGACATATCCGGTTGAAATGAATGGATAAATCAGTATAATTTGATCTAATACGTCCGAACACCCATCCATAATTTCCAACTAATGAAGAATGGTGGGCTTTTTATTTTTTTCAACGAAGGGAATCTTCTTCCATGAATCAACCAACCTGGATAGGACAGACGCTAAGTGGCAGGTATAAAATTGAGGAATTGTTGGGGCAGGGTGGCATGTCTGCCGTTTACAAGGCTTATGACCCCAATTTAAAACGGGTGGTTGCCATCAAGCTGGTACATCCCCACCTCAGCATTGATCAGGAATTCGTGAAACGTTTTGAGGAAGAAGCATCTGTGGTTGCCTCCTTACGCCATCCCAATATTATCCAGGTCCATGATTTCAATACTGACCAAAGCATCAATTATATGGTGATGGAGTATGTCCCCGGTGAGACTCTTCAGGACAGATTGAAACGGTTGAATGGAAGCCAGCGCAGGATGACTTTGGAAGAAGCCCTCAACATTACAATCAGCATTTGTAACGCATTAAGTTATGCACACAAACGGGGAATGGTACACAGAGATATCAAGCCGGCAAACATCATGCTGGACGTACAAAACCAGGCAATTCTGATGGATTTTGGTATCGTAAAAATCATTGGTGGATCCATGCACACCGTCACAGGTGCAGTGATGGGTACAGCCCGTTATATGCCACCAGAGGTGGTTCGCTCGGAGCCAGCGGATCAACGCTCGGATATTTACGCCCTGGGAATCACCCTGTATGAAATGTTAAGTGGTAAACCACCCTTTGAAGCCAATTCAGCGATGACGGTCATGATGATGCATCTGAACGATCCAATCCCGGACATCCGTCCCTTGAGGGATGATCTTGACCCACAATTGATTCAAGTCGTCATGAAAGCACTGGCGAAAGATCGAAATCAACGCTATCAAACCACTGAGGAGTTTGCATCTGCCTTAAATGGCATCTTAAATCGTGTCAGAAATTCTACTGGTGCCCCGCATGTAAGTCAATCAGCACCAGTTTCAGCAGCTTATCCTGTACAATCACAGCCAGTTCAATCATCCGGTCTGCCTGAAAGTAGAGTCTACCAATCTGGCCAGACGAATCCACCCTCCAGACCAAATCCAGTTCCCGTCCCGATGCAGGATCATAATACGATATATGATCCTGCGGTGCGGACTTCTGCATCTGGTTCCAATTCGGCCATCAATCTTCGGCCAGTTTCGAATCTGACACAGGAACCTCAAACAAAAAAAATTAAACCCTGGATGTGGATCGCAGGGATCGGTGCAGCTGCTTTTGTTTTGATCATAGGTGTAGTGGTGGTGGGCGGTATGATCTTTTCTCGTATGAATTCGGCTCAGACGACTCTCCCGACAGGAACAGATGCAGTGGCATTGGTTAATCAAACCGAAGCAGCGACATTATCTTCTGCAAGTCTGGTGGAAGCAACGCGAACCAGTGCACCGGTTGTTATCCAATCTACTGCAACTTTACAGATTACCGCGACAAGCGAACCAACGCCGATTCCACTGACTCCTACCCCTACCTATCCACCCCTGTATGTTCGCATTAATGAAATTAACCTAACTTCCAACAATCAATATGAAGTGGCATATGAAACTTTTGGATACACGGAAGTTTTACCTGGACAGCACATACACTTCTTCTTTGATACTGTTCTGCCAGCGAATGCTGGAATGCCGGGGTCCGGCCCCTGGATTTTGTATGGTGGACCGCGTCCATTTACCGGTTACAGTGTTTACCAAAAACCGCGAGACGCCAACCAGATGTGCGCTCTGGTAGCCAATGCCAATCATTCGATTATCCTTGAAAGTGGAAATTGTGTGGATTTGCCAGCAAATTGAAATACTGAATCAAAGTCTGGTCACCTGACCAGTTGAAAAATTACACTCCTGGACATGATGGAAATCAATCAAATCATTTATCATGATGGAAGCTCATTGTCATCATATCAGGAGAATAAAATGAATGAAAATATAAAGGTCAAAGGTTTCCGTCCAGTAATAGTTACCTTAATTGTTTTCGTCAATATTTTCGGTTGGCTCACGACCGAAGGAGTTTGGGTTTATTTACATGCTAGTGGTCAAATTCCACCAGCTTCCGGCATGGAAAATTACTTTTCCAGGGCATATATCGGCCTGGTCAATGGATTTACAATAGCCGATGCAATCTGGTCGAACCTAACACTGCTCTTGAGTATTTTTGGTCTGTGGAAAATGAAGGATTGGGGTTGGATAACCGCAATGATGGCAAATACGATCTGGTTCTATTCAATGACCTTTACTTTTGTCCGAGATTTGACGACTGGTTTGACTGGTTTTACCGTGTTTTTTCTGTTTTTTATGGCTTTTGCTATGTTTTCGTCAATTTATCTTTGGAAAAACAGAAGATTATTTTGGGATAAAACTGATTTGGTACAAGATATAATAACTTTGTAGAGTTTGGATTCATTGATACTGATAGTTTTCAGTAGGGGTGAAGGATTGGAGAATTATCGCTATTTTCCACCCAGGGTTTCGTTCTCCTATCCTTTACCCCTTCTCCTAATGATCCATTATTTTACGGAAAAAATTAAAAGGTGATTATGGAAAAATTTCCCCCTCAAAATTATGTGGAAGTACCATCAAAAATCCCCGGGGTCGTGATCTATGCACCTGTCCAGGAAAAAGAAGTAGAAGAAAAAATCACAGAATTCAAATGCCCAAAATGCGGTGCTTTTACGGCGTATGCGATTGACCAGGCGGGGTTAGCTTGTGAACATTGTGGCTATCAGGAGCAAATCCTGGCAGATGTTGTTGGAAAAGGGGCAGAAAAATTTGAATTTAGCCTGGACAACCTTGGCAGGGCATCCCATGGCTGGGGCGAAGAACGAAAAGATTTGCGCTGTATGAGTTGTGGTGCAGAAATCAATTTGCCCCCTGAAAATATGGCAACAACCTGTGCCTTTTGTGGTTCCAATAAGGTTGTGCAGGCAAGTGCCAATCAGGATCAGCTGCGACCCAAATATCTGATTCCGTTTAAAATTGATCCACACAAATGCCAGCAGATCGCCAGAAATTGGTTGGGCGATAGCTGGATGGTTCCCAAAGAACTCAAAAATTTTGCAGCATTGGACACGTTTACTGCCATCTACCTGCCGTATTGGACCTTCCATGCCATCACTGATGCATCCTGGCAAGCAGAGGTGGGGCATCGTGTCAGTGAGCAATATTATGATGCCAGTTCTAAATCCTGGAAAACACGAACAAAGATTGTCTGGCGCTGGGAATCTGGTAATGCTGGTTTGCAGATTGATGATTTATTAATTGCTGGAACAGAGCGTGTGAGTGCCAGACACTTGGGAAATGTGAATGAATTTGATCTTTCTGCAATCGTGGCTTATACGCCGGTATTTCTGGCTGGTATGCAGGCAAAAGGATATGATCGTCCTTTGGAGTCTGCCTGGGAAAATGCCCGGGGAGTGATGCGCGAGAAGACTAAAGATGCGTGTATACGTCAGGCGAGCACCTCCATGGTTCGAAATTTCAGCATGAAACTGGATTTCTCAGATGAAAGCTGGCGGTATTTATTGTTACCCGTCTACCTGGCAGCTTATCAATTTACGGGAAAAACCTATCATGCGATTGTTAACGGACAGACAGGCGACATTTCCGGTCAGCGACCCGTAGATTGGAAGAAGATCTGGTTGGTCATCGCCATGATTCTTGCACCAGGTTTGGTGACAGGATTGGCTGGCTTACTAACCATGCCATCCTCAGATGATGGATTTACCATCGCCATCATCGGATTTTTCCTACTGGTGATCGGGTTGATCGTATCTGTGGTTATTTTTGTTAAAGCGGATAAGGAAGGGAAATTATGAACAATCAAACCGACCCGGTTTCGCTTTCGTCTCTCGGATGGGGGAATAAGTTTGTTTATAACATTTGTCAGAATTGCGATTGGCGTTTTCTTGCACCTGAGGGAATGACCCTTAATGACTGTCCCCATTGTCATGCAGCACCATTGGAACCATATCAGGAAACCGATTTCAGTATGCTGGTGGACTTTATCAAACCACCGGAATTGCAACTGCCTTTCAGTTATCCAGAGAGTCAATTGTTTGATAAAATTCACAATTTTTCTAATAACATTCCCTTTGCTCCAGATGATCTCACCCTGGAAAATGTAAGACAACGTCTGCGAAAAATCTACTTGCCCTTGTGGCTGGTGGATAGCAATGTCTCGGCAACCTGGCAGGCAGAATGCGGGTATTACTATCAAGCCAAAAGTCACCAGGAGAAATTCAGTAATGGAAGATGGCAGACACAGGAAGTGATTGAGACGCGCACCCGCTGGGAACCACGTCTGGGAAAATTGACCAGACCGTATCACAATATATCAGCACCTGCATTGGAAGAACATCGTCCCTTGATGGCTTCACTTGGCAATTTTGAATATAAAAAAGCTGTACCCGTCGCAACCGAAGCATTATTAACTGATTCCGCTCAACCATCACTGGTGTGTATTCCCAGTCGCGATAAGGATGATGCCTGGCCAGATACCCTTCCCCGCTTTCAGGAACAAGCCAGTGAAGAAAGCCGCCAGGCAAGTGGAGCCGATCAAATCCGGGAGTTCCGGTGGACGCCTGAATTTTCCAACCAAAACTGGACGCTGTTCCTGTTACCAATGTGGAGCAGTTATTACCTGGATGATGAGAACAAACCACAATCGGTTCTGGTGAATGGTCAAAGTGGTCAAATGAGTGGATCACGACGGGCATCCATGAAAAAAGCCAGGAAAGTTTCGCTGTCGATCCTGATCGCTGCCCTGATCGTTTTCGCTCTCACGGTGGTGGTTGGGCTGATCTCAATTGCAGTTCCGGGACTTATGGTGTTGGCAGGAATTGGCCTGATTAGCTCATTAATCATTGCTTTAGCAGCGATCTATCCAATCGCAACTGCCTGGAATGTCAATAAAGAGCGCTGACATATAACACATATTAAGGAAGAGATGATAATTTTATCCATCTCGTTGCCCTTTTCCAGCCTGTAAAAGAGACAACGAACCCGCAAATCGTTTATGCCAGGGAGGATTGGCGTCCGAAAGTGGGGCGTAGCCAAAATGTTTGGAATCAAGTTGATTCAGAAAGTTTGGTAATCGCTGATGGAGAGTCGTCTGAGCCGAATTCATACGAGAAAAGATCATACCGCCCACCACCACTACACCTATGATCAAAACAAAAGCAGCTGCAC
>Ga0366819_10256_pt1 | contig 24630 bp, 16 predicted proteins | sample TotcelFGM3001N15_FD_207091 | JGI IMG/M metagenome (GOLD analysis project Ga0366819, IMG submission 207091) | Enriched cells from coal bed in the Powder River Basin, Montana, United States - Total cells FGM rep3 HSBNCT.FGM.300.1.N15 ... | reverse complement strand
GTGCCTGCAAACCTCTTATATAAACATAGGACGAGAGAGCCGTGAAAGTGGTGAGGACAAAGATGAAGAAAAACATATAGCCTTTTTAATGAGTTACAAAAATAACATTTAACTTTAGGAATTGTTTCCAGATCAAAAACTCTCTTTATGAAAAACAGAGCCTATGAGGCGAAAAAGGTTACTATTGTTGGTTTTTTTGTAAACCTAATCTTAACCGCAGCCAAACTTACAGCCGGAATTTTGGGTAAAAGTACAGCAATGGTGGCAGACGGGGTACACTCGTTGTCTGACTTTGCGACTGACATTGTTGTCCTTGCATTTGTAAATATTTCCGGCAAGGATAGTGATAATGATCACCGGTATGGACACGGAAAGTTTGAAACATTCGCGACACTTATTATATCTCTTGCGCTTTTTGCAGTTGGACTGGGCATTCTCATTAACGGCATTGAAAGCATTGTGGCTGTTGTACGCGGAGAAGAGCTCTCTCAGCCTAAAATGATTGCTCTGTGGGCTGCTTTGTTATCAATTGTTTCAAAGGAAATTCTCTTCAGATACACTATTATTGTAGGCAAGAGAATTAATAATCAGGCAGTAATTGCAAACGGATGGCATCACAGATCTGACTCTTTCTCCTCAATTGGAACTGCCCTGGGTATTGCCGGTGCAATCTATCTGGGAGAATCATGGAGAATTCTTGACCCTGTTGCAGGAGTCGTGGTGAGTTTTTTCATTATGAAGGTCTCTGTTGACCTTGGTCTTCCAAGTGTTAAAGAGCTTCTTGAAGCCTCCCTTCCTGACAATGTGGTCGCAGAGATTGAGGAGGTAATTATGAGCCATCCTGAAGTTAAAAGATTTCATCATCTGAAGACAAGAAAAATTGGCAATGCATTCGCAATTGATGTTCACATTAAACTGGACAAAGAGATATCCTTTGTTGCCTCACACGATGTAGCTACCGATATTGAGCGTGCATTCAGGGAAAAATATGGTATGCAAACACACATAAGCATTCATACTGAGCCTGTTTAAAATGAAACTTCTGAATTCTCTTAAATCTGCAGTAGTTATTACTGCAATTACATTCTTTGCATACTCCTGCAACGACAGGGAGATGCTTTACTCTCCTGGGTTCAACTCCGGCCTTGAAATAAATTCTTCTGAGTGGAGTGCAGACTATCTTGGAGGAGAGTGGGTAAGAAGGCATATAATATTAAATAAAGATTTTGACGGAGACCCCATTGCCACAATAATTAAAAAGAGAGATACCAATCCCGGAGAGACAGCTCTGCTGTACATACACGGATACAGCGATTACTTTTTTCAGACCTCTCTTGCAGACTCCATGGAAAATGCGGGACTAAAGTTTTATGCCCTCGATCTGAGAAGGTACGGACGCTCCAAGCTGCCAAATCAGATATGGAATGAACTCAGAAGGGTTGAAGACTATTTTGAGGAGATTGACTCTGCAGTAAATATAATCCGTAAAGAGGGATATGAAGAGATAGTGCTTGTGGCACATTCAACAGGGGGGCTCACTGCTTCCCTCTATGCGGCAGAAAAGGGCAACGATGTCCCTTTTATTTCTATGATCCTGAACAGCCCGTTTTTTGATTTTAATGCAGGCGGAGTTGCAGAATCTGTTGGGATTCCGCTAATCTCTGCGATTGGAGCAATTCTGCCCAAAACAGTGGTTAACCGGAATGTAAGCCCTGTCAACTGCATGAGTCTGCATAAAGATTATCACGGAGAGTGGGATTTTGACACAATCATGAAACCAATTCAATCTCCTATGGTAACAGCCTCCTGGATAAGGGCAATTCATAAAGGACAGAAAAAGCTTCAAAAGGGAATTGAAATATCATGTCCTGTTCTTATAATGTCATCTTCTGAGGGCTCAAAGGGTGATAAATTTGAGGAGATTCATAAAAGAAGCGATACGGTTCTTGATCCGGAAGAGATACGGGAATATTCAAAATCTCTTCATGGGGATGTAAGGTCAGAGGTATTTGAAGGAGGTCTGCACGACCTGGTTTTATCAGAGAAAACAGTCAGAGACAAAGTTTATGATTCAATGAAAAAGTTTATCCGACCGGATGTGAAATCAAAGCAATAAACCGGAAATGATATTTATTGATATCATAATAAAAGAACAGGAACTCTTCGTTAAGGAGAGTTCCTGTCTTGTATAAACCTTCAAAAGACCGTTAACACAAGTTAATTCATGCCCTATTTAAGCTGCTGGAAAAAGTCGTTGCCTTTATCATCTACAAGAATGAATGCAGGGAAGTTTTCAACCTCAATTTTCCAGATTGCCTCCATACCCAGTTCGGGATATTCCAGGACCTCAACTTTTCTGATACTCTCCTGTGCCAAGATTGCTGCAGGACCTCCAATGCTGCCAAGGTAGAATCCGCCATGCTTCTGACATGCATCAGTAACCTGCTGGCTGCGGTTGCCCTTTGCAATCATTATCATGCTGCCTCCGTGGCTCTGGAACAAATCTACATAAGAGTCCATACGGCCGGCTGTTGTCGGACCAAAAGACCCGCTGGCCATTCCTGCCGGAGTTTTTGCAGGGCCTGCGTAATAAACGGGATGGTCTTTAATATACTGGGGAAGACCTTCTCCTCTGTCAATTCTTTCCTTTAGTTTTGCGTGGGCAATATCTCTGGCTACTACAATAGTTCCGTTAAGCAAGAGGAATGTAGATACCGGGAATTTTGACAAGTCTGCAAGAATCTCCTTCATTGGCCTGTTCAGGTCAATTTTGGTTCCCCCGGCCTGAGTTGCCTCAACATTTCTCATCTTTTCAGGGACAAGTCTTATTGGATTTGAATCCAGAGTCTCCAGCCAAATTCCCTCTTTATTGATCTTTGCCTTAATGTTTCTGTCTGCACTGCATGATACACCCATTCCAACGGGACATGAAGCTCCGTGGCGCGGAAGTCTTATTACTCTGATATCATGTGCATAATATTTACCCCCAAACTGTGCACCCATTCCAAATGTGTGTGCAGCTTTCAGAAGCTTAGCCTCCATCTCAAGGTCACGGAAGGCGTGTCCCTCCTCTCCTCCTGTTTTTGGAAGATTGTCCAGATATTTTGCAGATGCAAGCTTAACTGTTTTCATACATGCCTCTGCAGAGGTGCCACCAATTACAAAAGCAATATGGTATGGCGGGCAGGCTGCTGTTCCCAGGGTCTTCATCTTTTCAACAAGGAACTTTTCGAGTGATGCAGGGTTGAGAAGAGCTTTAGTCTCCTGGAAGAGATAGCTCTTGTTTGCAGATCCGCCTCCCTTAGCCACAAACAGAAACTTATACTCACTTCCATTGGTTGAGTAAATGTCTATCTGTGCAGGAAGATTGTTTCCTGAGTTCTTCTCTGTATACATATCCAGAGCTATAGTCTGGGAGTAGCGCAGGTTATCCTGAGTATATGTATCGAATACCCCGTTTGAGAGAGCTGCCTCGTCGCCTCCGCCTGTCCACACATTCTGTCCCTTCTTGCCAACTATTGTAGCTGTTCCTGTATCCTGACAGAAAGGAAGCACCCCTTTAGATGCTATGTCTGCGTTAAGAAGCATGGTAAGTGCCACAGCTCTGTCATTCACACTTGATTCGGGGTCACTGAGGATCTTAGCCACCATTTCGTTGTGCTCCGGCCTTAACATAAATGCAATGTCATGCATTGCCTGTTTTGCCAGCAATCTCAAACCCTGAGGATCTACCTTAAGGATCTCCTGCCCTTCAAACTCTGCTGCAGATACATATTCCTTTGTCAGAAGATGATACTGAGTCTTGTCCTCTCCAAGAGGAAATGTTTCGTGATATTTGAACTCCATCTCTATAGATTTTTAGTAAAAACTGATGACCGCATCACTGCAAATTCCTTACCAATATTGGCTATTTGCCCTGACTTCCCATAAGAAAAGTGCGCATGAATTCCTGAATATCTCCGTCCAGCACGGCCTGAGTATCTGAGGTCTCGTAGCTTGTCCGGAGATCTTTCACCATCTTGTAAGGGTGAAGAACATAGCTCCTGATCTGGGAGCCCCACTCGATTTTCATTTTGTTTCCTTCCAGCTCTGCCTGTTTCTCCCGTCTCTTTCTGAGTTCGAGTTCATACAGGTGAGATTTCAGAATTCTGAGAGCATTCTGTCTGTTGTCCAGCTGAGAGCGAGTCTCTGTGTTCTCTACGGTAATTCCTGTAGGGAGGTGCCTTACGCGAACTCCTGTCTCGACTTTGTTTACATTCTGCCCCCCGGCACCTCCCGAACGGAAAGTATCCCATTCCAGATCACCCGGGTTTATCTCAATATTTATTGTGTCGTCAACTGCCGGATAGACAAAGACAGATGAAAAAGTTGTCTGCCTCTTACCCTGCGAATTGAAAGGGGAAATTCTCACCAGACGGTGAACACCGTTCTCGGCTTTAAGATATCCGTATGCATACTCTCCCTCAAACTCAATAGTGACTGATTTAATTCCAGCCTCTTCGCCCTCAATCAGGTCGTAAATATGGACCTTATAACCATACCGCTCTCCCCACCTCACATACATTCTCATGAGCATAGAAGACCAGTCGTTGCTTTCGGTCCCGCCAGCCCCTGAGTTTATCTTAAGAATAGCTCCAAGGCTGTCCCCCTCGCTTCCAAGCATACTCCTCAGCTCTACCGCCCCAAGAGTTTTCTCCAAAGATGCATAATGAGCCTCTGCCTCCGTCTCTATACTTTGATCCTCTTTTGCAAAATCGTACAGAACCTGAAGGTCTTCAAAAGACTTCTCTATCTCTGAGAAACTCTTAACCCAGTATTTAAGGGCAGATACCTTTTTGAGAAAAAGTTCCGCCTCCTTTGGATCGTTCCAGAAATCGGCAGCAAGAATTCTCTCTTCATTTTTTATTAGCTCTTCGCTTTTAGAAGCGATGTCAAAGAGACCTCCCCAACGCCTGAATGCGCTGCTGGATCTCTTTTATATTGTCCAGATTAATCATTTGTAATGTGTTTTGAATTGCAAAGCTAACCAATTATTTTGGTTACTGCCCAGGATGCACTCTCATAGTCAAATCCGCGGGATAGAGCAAACCGCATGAGTCTTGCGTAAAGTATCTGTCTGTCAGGTTCGGATTTACCTGATTTTGCCTTAATTGAGAGTATCCTTAGCAACTGCTCCCTCTGCTCATCCTTACCAATCTGTCCGAGTGAGGATGCAATGATTTCATCTGAAACTCTTTTCATCCTGAGAGCATATTTGATTTTGGCTGCTCCCCATCCCGCCAGACGGCTTTTATCTCTTACAAAGGCCGATGCATACCTGCTGTCGTCAATAAATTTATCGGCCAGAAGAGAAGAGATAATTTTATCTGCTTCTGCTCCCTCAACATCCATTTTATGCAATTTCTGCCTGGCATCAAAAGTACACACCTCTCTCACGGAGCACATCCTCTGAAGTGCTGCCAAAGCAGAAGAGCCCGCTGCGGGGCTCTTCATATTTTTATCTGATTCTCTCAACTCTTAAATTGATTTACTCTGCAATAAGTCCCTCTACAAAAGTAGTAAATTCTTTAACAAAGTTCTGATAGTGAATACCGGTTCCAGGGCCGCTGAAACCTGAATGAATTCTTCTTACAACACCCTTTTTATCAATAAAAATTGTTGTCGGGAAGGCCCTGAAGTTTTCCAGCTCGGGAAGAACCTCCTTTAATTTTGCCGGTGAAGAACCTGTGATAAGAACCTCGTATTTAATACCTGCAACTGTAACAAGTTTCATTGCCTCTGCCTTTGCGGCCTCAAAGCCTTCAGGGCGCTCGAATGCCAGGCATACAACCTCCAGAGATGGCGCATATTTCTCTGCAACCTCTCCCAGGAACTTGCTTTCATCAAGACAATTCGGACACCATGAACCGCTTATCTGAAGTATTACCACTTTGTCTTTAAATCTCTCATCTTTAAGACTGACTGCGTTTCCGTCCAGATTTGGAAAGGAAAAGCCCAGTGTCTTATATCCTTTTTTCATTCCGGTAATTGAATAAGCATCCGGAAGAACAGCATCCTCCCTTCTCACGGCACTTCCCTCTTCTAAAGTGCTGAAGCCTGAGTACATTTTAACATTTGCAAGAGAATCTGCAGATATCATATCTGCTGTAAAAAGGCGGATAAAGCCACCATCAAAGCATGACATCATTAGTCTGTTTTCAGATGTAACCAATCCTTCGAAAAAGCGGTAGTCACCAGAAGGGGTAAGGAACGATCCGGTTACCTTTCCTGCTGTTTCTGAAAATTCTCCAATTAACTCTTTTTCACCCAGCTTAACCAGCCACCTGCCTTCAGCACTAAATGCAGGGGTCTGGGGTTCCTTTACGAATCTCCAATCCTCATCCGGCGCAGCGTTAATTGCCATTTTATATGAGGTTCTCAAAAAATCTCCTTTAAGCCCCTCAGCTGTAAGATGAAGTGCAAAAGAAGAACTGAAGAGAGGCATATTTATAAATAGTGAGTCGCCTCTTTTTTCAATATCCTTTACTTCATAACGATAATCGCCGGTAATGATTTCAATAGTTGTATCCTGGGCAATTTTCAGTTCAAAATTGAACGGAATTTCAGTTGAATCTGAGGTTAAAAGCACAGCTCTCCATATTCCCGGCGTCAAAACCGGCTCCTTGGGGCTGCAGGATACCAGCAGGATTACTGCCAGTGTCATTGAAGCAAAAATTTTATTCATAGTTAAATGGTTTAGTTTTTCAGTTTATGAATCAACCTGGTTACCAACCTCACTATCTCGCCCACCCAAAGCACAACAGAGGTCCCTGCTATAATAACAATCCAGTCGTTCAGACTCAGTGGTACAGTGCGGAACACCTCTCCGCCAAACTGTACAATAAGAATCTGACCTGCAACAATCAAAAGCGAAACTAATACAAATCCCGGACTTTTTACAATTCCCCTGAATGCAGACCCTCCTGCCCCGTAACTTTTGGCGTTAAACATATTCCAGAACTGAAGCATAACGAATACCGTAAAGAATCTCGACAGATCTGCCGGTGATACCTCTCCGTTATCACCTGTAAACATGTACAGCAGCCACAGCAATCCGCCCACAAAAAGGAGTCCTGTTATAAGGATATTGCGTCTCATTGCATTTGTAATAATGAAATCCGATGAGTTTCTCGGTTTCATCTGCATCACCTTTTCGTTTGGCGGGAGCGAAGCGAGCGCCCCGGCAGCAAATGTGTCCATGATAAGGTTTACCCATAACATCTGAGTTACAGTAAGTGGCAATTCATGTCCAAATATTGAACCCAGCAGCACAATAATCATTGCAGTAACATTGATTGTCAGCTGGAACAGAATAAAGCGCTGAATGTTCTGATAGAGCGATCGCCCCCACATAACTGCCGTTGCAATTGAGTTGAATGAATCGTCAAGAAGGGTAATGTCACTGGCCTCCTTTGCAACAGAAGTTCCTGTGCCCATAGAGAGTCCTACGTGTGCATGGTTTAGAGCCGGGGCATCGTTTGTTCCGTCTCCGGTAACGGCAACCACCTCTCCCCTCTTCTGCAAAAGCTCAACCAGACGCTGTTTGTCTGTTGGTCTTGCTCTGCACATTATCTTCAGAAGAGCAACTCTTTTATATGCCTCGCTGTCGCTAAGAGCTTCGAATTCCACTCCGGTTATTATTGTCTCCTCTCCGTCCGTATCTTTAAGAATTCCTATCTGACGGCCAATCTCCCTGGCAGTTCCCGGTGTATCTCCTGTAACAATTTTTACATCAATTCCTGCTCTGAGGCATCTTGCTACTGCGCCGGGAACATCATCTCTTACTGGATCTGAAATTGCCACTATTCCCAGGAATGTCAATCCTCCTGATGCCATTTTTTCAACAGATCTCTCGTCATCTTCGCTCACCTCTGAACATGCAAAAGCTAGTGTCCTCATAGCCCTGTTCTGATAGCCAAGTAGTTTCTCCTCAGTTCCTGCAGGAACATCTGTACATTTCGCAGCTACAATTTCAGGTGCACCCTTAACATAGAGCATTCGTTTACCTGTTGAAGGAGAGATAGCAACAGTTCCCATGAACTTCCTCTCAGTTGAGAAGGTAAGCTGATCAATTATCTGCGTATTTTCCCTTATATCAAGATAGTTAATTCCATTTTCATGCAGCCACATAAGAAGAGCGGCCTCGGTAGGGTTTCCCAGTGTCTTGATTTTAGCTCCGTCCGAGAAGTTAAGAAATGCAGTGGAGTTAACAGAGATACTCTCTGCTACAAGTCTGGAGCGCTCGTCATCTCCCGGCTTCTGATCTGCAATTCCTGTAAATAGTGTCTCTGCAACGGTCATCTGGTTTCTTGTAAGAGTCCCGGTTTTATCTGTGCAGATAACAGTTGCGGCACCCATGGTCTCGGTAGCGTGCATCTTTCTTACAAGGTTGTTTGTCTTAAGCATTCTGCGCATGCTCATAGCCAGCGACAGAGTCACAGACATTGGCAGTCCCTCGGGTACAGCAACAACAATAAGTGTCACAGCCACCATGAAGTGATTCAGAATCATCCCGGCAACATCAATGGAGATGAGTGAACTCTTTGAAAGCACCTCAACACCGGCAATCATTGCAACCAGAACCGGAATTGCAAAAACTATCAGGGCCCATACAAACCAGAAGAGCCATCCTCTCTCTTTTCCTTTATCTTCTGTCTCTCCGGGAAAATCGTCTTTTTGGTCTGCATGCTTGCCTTTCGCGGCAAACAGTGAGAGGCCGCCTTTAAGAATGGGCATCCAGATTTTTCCTATAGCAGTAAGAAGTGCGGCAATTACAGATGAAAGAAGAACTATCTGACCCGTCGTATATTCTGCCGGTCCCATAAACATATCCTTTACATAAAGGATTAAGAAAAGCAGAAGTGCCAGAATAAGTCCTATGAAACCTATGAATCTGGCCAATGATTCAAGTTGTCTGTTAAGAGGGGTAATCTCCGTTGATGCTTCTGTTGATTTTTCTGCAACCTTGCCAAATTCAGTAGAATCACCAACTTGTGTTACCTTGTAAGTACAGTGTCCCTCAACGACAGTTGTCCCTCTCATTATCCTGTTTGTGGGATATGTAGCCTCATGGTCGAACGATTCCGGGTTGGTACTCTTTGAGATTACCGGCTCTCCCGTAAGTGTAGATTCGTTTACAGAGAGTGATACCGCCTCAAGAAGGTCGCCGTCTGCAGGAACCTCTTCGCCTGTATCCAGTAGTACAATATCCCCTACAACAAGTTCGCTTTTTGGCAACTCGGTAATATTACCGTCCCTGATAACCTTAACAGGTGTTTCGTCGTTTACCTGATTCAGCACATCAAACTTCTTGCTGGCATCCATTTCGAACCAGAAGCCAACAAATGTTGCAAGAAAAATGGCAAAAAATATTCCTATAGTCTCTATGAACTCATTGTGAATAAAAGAGATCCCAAACGACAGGAATGCTGCAATCAGCAGGATTCTGATAATTGGGTCATTAAACTTCTCCAGGAAAAGTTTCCATAATGGCTCCCTTTTGGGAGGTGTAAGGACATTTCGCCCATATTTACTCCTGCTCTCATCAACCTGGGAGGCCGTAAGCCCTCTGAAATCTTTCTTGTTTTCCACGTTTGAAATTATTTATTTTTTGCTCCCGCTTAGCATTCCGCACGCCGCAAGAATATCTTCTCCGCGGGATGCTCTGATTGTTGTGATTACACCTGCCTTTCCAAGCCGGTCTCTGAAGAGTTCAATTTTTCCAAGAGGTGTAGTTCTTAACGGAAAATCCGGAATCTCGTGAAATCTTATAAGATTAACCCTGCACTCCAGTCCTTTCAGCATTCTGATTATTCCATCTGCATGCCTCTTTGAGTCGTTCCATCCGTCGAACATGATGTATTCAAAACTGACCCTTCTCTGCCCGGTAAAATCATACTCCCTTATTAAAGACATTGTCTCGGCAATTGGCCATGCCTTCTGCATTGGCATCAACTCCACACGCTCCTCATCAAAGGGATTGTGAAGTGATACTGCAAGGTGGCATTTGGACTTCTCAAGGAACTCCCTGAGATTGTGAATAACCCCAATTGTAGAGACTGTTATTCTTTTTGGGCTCCATCCGAATCCCCATTCTGCAGTAAGAATCTCAATTGATTTCATTACTTCCGTAATATTGTCCAGCGGTTCTCCCATCCCCATGAAGACAGCATTTGTAAGCTCGTTGGTCTCCTCAATATTCATGAACTGTGAGATTATCTCTCCGGCAGTAAGATGCCCCCTGAATCCCAGGCGGCCGGTCATGCAGAACCTGCATCCCATTTTACAACCAGACTGAGAAGAGACACAAAGTGTAGAGCGGTCTTCGTCCGGAATCAATACGCTTTCTATAGTGTTTCCGTTAAGGGTTGGAAACAGATATTTTCTTGTTCCGTCTGCCGAGAGCTGATTTTCTTCAGGAGGAAATCCGCCTATTTGATATTCCTCTGCCAGAACGGTACGAAATATCTTCGAGATGTTTGTCATCCCTTCGATATCCTTTACCTTTTTCTTATAAATCCATTCGGCCATCTGCTTACCTGTAAAGGCGGGCATGGCCAGTCTTTTTGCCACCTCTCCGAGCTCAGCCGGAGTCATTCCCAACAACCATTTTTTCATTCGGCAAATTTAGGTAAAATTGAAAATCATTTGTTACTTTTGTGAGAATTTAAAACTATTATCATTATGGCGAAAGAGAGAGAAGAAGTAAAGATGGGTTCAGAGATTTCTCCTGAGAAGCTAAAGGCTTTACAGGCAACTTTGGACAAGATTGAGAAGGATTACGGTAAAGGTACCGTTATGAAGATGGGAGAGCAGCCAAAATGGGAAGTTTCAACAATTGCATCCGGTTCAATTGCACTTGACCATGCGCTGGGGATAGGTGGTTATCCGAGAGGTCGTGTTATTGAAATTTACGGACCTGAATCCAGCGGTAAGACAACTCTTGCAATTCATGCAGTTGCAGAGGCACAGAAGCTGGGTGGAATAGCTGCAATTATCGATGCAGAACATGCATTCGACAGAACTTATGCCAAAAAACTTGGTGTAAATGTGGACACTCTCCTCATTTCACAACCGGATAACGGCGAGCAGGCTCTTGAGATTACAGATGCCCTTATCCGTTCCGGAGCAGTAGACATCATAGTCATTGACTCAGTTGCAGCCCTTACGCCAAAGGCTGAGATTGAAGGTGAAATGGGTGATTCAAAAATGGGTCTTCAGGCCAGACTTATGAGCCAGGCATTGAGAAAACTTACTGCAAACATAAGCAAGACAAACACTTGCTGTATCTTCATCAACCAGTTGCGGGACAAAATTGGTATAATGTTCGGAAATCCAGAAACTACCACCGGTGGTAATGCACTTAAGTTCTACGCTTCTGTAAGGGTAGATGTAAGAAGAATTACTCAGCTCAAAGATGGAGAAGAGGCTACAGGAAACAGGGTGAGAGCAAAGATTGTCAAGAACAAGATGGCTCCGCCATTCAGAAAGGCAGAATTTGACATTGTTTTTGGCGAGGGAATTTCCAAAATAGGCGAGGTGATTGACCTTGGTGTTGAATTCGAAATCGTGAAGAAGAGCGGTTCATGGTTTAGCTACGGCGACACCAAGATTGGTCAGGGACGTGAGGCTGTAAAGCAGCTGCTGCTGGACAATCCGGAACTTATGAACGAAATCGAGGGCAAGATTCGTGCTAAGCTCATCGAACTCAAAGATTAACTTTTAGACAACCTTAGAATTTTAAATGGAGACAGTATTAAGCGGGATTCGTTCTACGGGTCACCTGCACCTTGGTAACTATTTTGGTGCTCTGAAGAATTACATAAAAATGCAGGATGAGTACAACTGCTTCTTTTTTATAGCAGACCTGCACTCTCTTACAACGCATCCTCATCCGGATGATTTTCATTCCGGGGTGAAAACCATTCTTACCGAATATCTTGCTTCCGGTCTTGACCCCCATAAATCTGCAATCTTTGTACAGAGTGATGTTCCCGAGATTGTTGAACTCTATGTCCTTCTGAATATGATAGCATATAAGGGAGAGCTGGAGAGAACAGCCTCATTCAAGGAGAAGATAAGAAAGCATCCCGAAAATGTAAATGCCGGACTGCTCACCTACCCTGTTCTCATGGCTGCAGACATTCTTATTCACAGAGCCAACAAAGTTCCCGTGGGTAAGGATCAGGAGCAGCATCTTGAGATCGCAAGACTCCTCGCAAGACGTTTTAACAACATGTATAACGCAGAGGTATTCCCTGAACCGCAGGCCTTCAACTTTGGCAAAGACCTTGTTAAGGTTCCCGGACTGGACGGCAGCGGCAAAATGGGCAAGAGCGAAGGTAACGGAATCTATCTTTTTGATGACGAAAAGAGTATTCACAAAAAGGTTATGAAAGCCGTAACAGATGCAGGCCCCACTGAACCTGACAGCAAGATGCCGGAGGCAGTTGAAAATCTCTTCACACTCCTTAAGATTGTTTCGGAACCGGAAGTTGTTCAGCATTTCACTGCTGCATACAACAACTGCTCCATCAGATACGGCGACCTCAAGAAGCAGCTTGCGGCAGATATTTGCAGGCACACACTTCCTATCAAGGCTAAAATTGAGGAGATTGGAAAAGATGATGCATTTCTTAGGAGTGTAATCAAAGAGGGAACGGAAAAGGCCAGGGCCAGCGCCTCGGCTACTTTGACAGAGGTGAAGAAGGCTGTAGGCTTCCGGAGCTTCTGATAAAATGAATGATTAGCAAAACTACCATAGCGAAAATACTCGACAGCGCTCAAATTGTCGACGTTATAAGTGATTTCGTTTCGTTGAGGAGAAGGGGAGCAAACTACACAGCTTGCTGCCCTTTTCATAACGAAAAGACTCCCTCATTTTCTGTCTCACCCTCTAAAGGCATTTACAAATGCTTTGGCTGCGGCAAGGCGGGAAACTCTGTGAACTTTATCATGGAGCATGAGCATTTGAGCTATGTAGAGGCATTAAGGTTTCTTGGAAGAAAATTCGGCATTGAGGTAGAGGACAGAGAGGAGAGCGAGGCTGAGGTTCAGCAGAGGCTGCGCAGCGAAAGTCTTCTTGTTGTCTCTGAATTTGCCCGTGACTTCTACACCAACGCTCTGTGGACATCCCAAAAAGGAAGAGCTGTGGGACTAAGCTATTTTAAGGAGCGGGGCTTTTCTGAAGAGACAATAAAGAAGTTTCAGCTTGGCTGGTCTCCGGAAGGGAGGGATGGCAGTATGTCTGCAGCAGCATTAAGGGCCGGATTCAAGAAGGAGTTTATTGTCGCATCGGGACTGGGAATTGAGCGAGAGAACACAGGTGAACTTGCCGACAGGTTTTATGACAGGGTAATGTTCCCCATTCACTCTCTTACAGGGAGGGTTATTGCCTTTGGCGGAAGAACCCTGAGAACAGACAAGAGTGTAGCAAAATACATCAACTCTCCGGAAAGCGACATTTACAGCAAAAGCCGTTCTCTTTACGGAATTTTCTTTGCCAAAAGTTCAATTGCAAGATTGCAGAAGTGCTACCTTGTTGAGGGATATACAGATGTTATCTCCCTTGTTCAGTCCGGAGTAGACAATGTGGTCGCTTCCAGCGGAACATCTCTCACCTCTGAACAGGTAAGACTTATCAGGAGATTTGCACCTCAGGTAACTATTCTGTACGATAGTGATGCAGCGGGAATCAAGGCTTCTCTGAGGGGAATTGACATGCTTCTGGAGGAGGGCCTTCAGGTTAAGGTAGTCCTGTTCCCGGACGGAGAGGACCCGGATTCTTATGCAAGAAAAAACACTCCTGCTCAGCTGAAGGATTATCTGGAAAAATCTGAGAGGGATTTTATCGAATTTAAAATCGAACTGCTATCTGCTGATGCGGATAAAGATCCTATAAAACGCCGTCAGCTTATTAATGAGGTTGTAACAAGCATTGCTGTTATTCCTGATGCCATAACACGTGCTGTGTACATTGAAGAGTGCAGTATTAAACTGCGCTTTGAGCAGAACCTGCTGGCAAGAGAGGTAAATAAACTCAGAAAAGTAAGGCATCCCTATGCCTCAGGCGGCAGGGCCGATGATTTCAGAGAGCCTGTTAATCCTGTTCAGATTCCAGATCTGGACACAGGAGATCAGTTACCTCAGTTTGTCAAAAATATCTATTGTGAACCAGCTGAAAAAGAGCTGCTTTACTATCTTCTGAAATTCGGTGAGTTTCCTCTGTACGGAAAGGACGAAGAGATTCAGAGTACAATTACAGTTTCCCAATTTATTCTGGCAGAACTGCAGAATGACGAGCTTGAATTTCAGAACCTGCTTTACAAAAATCTCTTTGAAGAGTATTATAAAGTCAGGGAACTTAATCAGGATGAGATTCAGAGACACTTTACAAACCACACAGACCCGGGCATTGTTGACCTTGTTACATCCATCCTTATTCAGGAGCACAGTCTTAACATAAAACAGTTTCTGGCCGCTCTGATACCGGAGGAGAAGGTCCTTTCACTTGTAGTTCCCAAAGCGATTATGGTCTATAAGGCAAAGATCACATCCATAGCCTATCAGGAGCTTCGCGATGAACTGGTAAAGACCCCTTCTGACAATTACGAGAGGCAGTCTGAGCTTATGAATCAGCTTCAGACACTAATGAGTGTAAGGAATATGCTCTCAAAGGAGCTTAACAGACTTACCATATAATATCCTATATTTGCAACCAAATTTATTGAAAAATGGAAAAGAGCTACAAAAGACATTTAGTAACTGCAGCGCTCCCGTATGCAAACGGAGCGGTTCATATTGGTCACCTTGCGGGAGTTTATGTTCCTGCTGACATATATGTGCGTTACTTGCGAATGCGCGGGAAAGATGTGAGGTTCATTTGCGGCTCGGACGAACACGGAGTTCCCATCACCATAAAGGCAAAACAGCAGAATTCAACACCACAGGAGGTTGTTGACAAATACCACCTTATTATAAAAGACTCTTTTGAGAGACTGGGCATAAGCTTTGACATCTACTCAAGGACAAGCTCCCCTACTCACCATAAAACAGCCTCTGAGTTCTTCAGAAAGCTTTACGAAGAGGGAAAGTTTATTGAAAAAGAGAGCGAACAATACTACGATGAGGTTGCGAACCACTTTCTGGCAGACAGATACATTACAGGAACATGTCCAAAATGTGGTGCCGAAAACGCATACGGCGACCAGTGCGAAAAGTGCGGAAGCACACTCAGCCCCAATGAACTGATTAATCCAAAGTCTGCCCTTAGCGGCAACACACCGGTACTTAAAAAGACATCTCACTGGTACCTTCCTCTGGATCAGTATGAGCCATGGCTCAAAGAGTGGATTCTGGAGCAACATAAAGAGTGGAAGGTAAATGTTTACGGGCAGTGTAAATCATGGCTCGACGGCGGCCTTCAGCCGCGTGCGGTAAGCCGCGACCTGGACTGGGGAGTACCTGTTCCTGTTGAAGGTGCTGAAGGAAAAGTTCTCTATGTCTGGTTTGATGCACCTATAGGATACATATCAAACACCATTGAACTAATGCCGGATGATTGGGAAAAATGGTGGAAAAGCGAAGATACAAAGCTTGTTCACTTCATTGGAAAAGACAACATTGTATTCCATTGCATTGTATTCCCTTCAATGCTAAAAGCATACGGAGACGGATATATTCTCCCTGAAAATGTTCCTGCAAATGAGTTCCTTAATCTTGAAGGAAACAAAATATCGACTTCACGCAACTGGGCAGTTTGGCTCCACGAATATCTTGACGAATTCCCCGGCAAGGAGGATGTTCTCAGGTATGTTTTGTGTGCAAATGCTCCTGAAACCAAAGACAACGACTTTACATGGAAAGATTTCCAGACCCGCAATAACAGCGAACTTGTCGCAATTCTGGGGAACTTTGTAAACAGAGCTGTAGTTCTTACTCACAAATACTTTAATGGGGAGGTTCCTTCACAATTACACCTAAGGGAGATTGACGAGGATACTCTTGCCCAGATTCCGGTAATTAAGAAAAACATTGAAGAGAGTCTGGAAAATTATCGTTTCCGTGAGGCTCTTAAAGAGGCAATGAACCTTGCTCGTCTGGGTAATAAATACCTTACCGAGACTGAGCCGTGGAAGCTTGCTGCCACAGACATGGAGAGAGTAGCCACAATCATGAATGTTTCACTTCAGATCTGCGCCAACCTTGCTATAGCTTTCGATCCGTTTCTGCCTCATACCACCCAGAAGCTATCATACATGCTAAACATGAAGTCCCGTAACTGGGAAGACCTGGGACTGGATTCAATACTTCATCCCGGCCACAAGATCAATGAGGCGCGCCTTCTGTTTGAAAAGATTGAAGACATTGCAATTGAAGCTCAGCTGGCCAAACTGGATGCAACACGACCTTCAGAGGCTGCTCCTGCAGCCCAGGCAGAGGAAGCAACACCTTCAGCTGCACCTCAGAAAGATGAGTGCACTTACGATGAATTCATGAAGATGGATATTCGTACCGCAACTGTTCTGGAGGCTGAGCGCGTTCCAAAGACAGACAAGCTTCTCAAACTTACAATAGATACAGGAATTGACACAAGAACAATAGTATCGGGAATTGCTGAGTACTATACACCTGAAGAGATGATTGGAAAGCAAATCTGCATTCTGGCAAACCTTGCCCCAAGGAAGATCAAGGGGATTGAGTCAAAAGGTATGATTCTGATGGCAAAAGAGGAGAGCGGCAATATGAGAATTGTCACACCCGAGGAGAGGCTGTTAAACGGTAGTACAATTAATTAAAACTCTCAGTTAATTGGCAGGGATACAAAGAATGTGGTTCCCACTCCAACTTCGGATGTGAGCCATATTCTTCCTCCCAGCAACTCTACGAACAGTTTCGATATAGCCAGTCCCAGACCAGTTCCCTCGAACTCTCTAAGTGCACTTGAATTTGCCTGTACAAAACGGTCAAAAATAATTTCACGGCTACTTTCAGGAATACCTATTCCGGTATCCTTCACATAAACAGTGATATTTGATATACCAACACTGTAACCGAACTCCACAGAGCCCTTCTTGGTAAACTTTACAGCATTGCCCAGCAGATTTATCATTACCTGCTGAAACTTTGTCTTGTCTGTAAAGATTTGCATTGGCTCACTTCTTTCAAGCATTAGCAATATGTCTATATGAGAATTATTCACCTTAAAGAAAGAGTGGAGCTCTCTGAACATATCGTTAATATCAAATTCAGTTTTAGTTACGCATACCTGGCCGGTCTCAATCCTTGATATATCCAGAACATCATTGATGGTAGCCAGAAGCCTGTCTGCACTTTTTGATATGATTTCCAGATACTCCCTGTGAGTATCATCTGTAACCTCATCAAGCAGAATATTGGCAAAGCCCATAATCCCGTTCATAGGTGTACGGATTTCATGACTCATATTTGCGAGAAATGCAGTCTTTAATCTGTCACTCTCCTCTGCCCTAAGCTTTGCCTCTTTCAGACTCTCAATATTCTTTACCCTCTCAATGAACAATCCAACGTTATTTGCAAAGATTTCCAGCAGGGCCAGGTCATCTGAATTATAGGCCTTCATATCATAATAATCCTGCACTACTATTACTCCAATTACCTCTTTGAATTCAGAGTCAAACAAAGGAGCTCCAATCCATACATATGAAGGTGTGTCTGTTCCGAATTTCGAGAACACCAGCCCGTCTTGTCTAAGTTCTGTCTCAATCTCATTTGTAATGAGCTTACTCTGACCGCTGCGGCGAACATAGTCTGTAAGAGAACCCGGCAGTGTCTCCGAGAATCCATCTTCAATTGTATCAAATTCGTCTACATAGTATGGGTATGTATAGAGATCTGTCTCCTTGTCATAAAGTGCTATGTAAATATTTTTGGCAGGTATTACCCTGCTTAGCTGGTCATGTATCTTTTTTGAAAAACTTGTCAGGTTTTGCTCCTGCAGAGAACTTTTTGAGATATTCAGCACAGCCTCCTGTACATTTCTTGTCTTAATAACATCTGTAAGGTTTCTCACAATTCCGCCTATCCCGTACTTCTCTCCCTCCAGCTTAATTGGAAACTTTGTGGCTTCATATATACCATCCCCAAAACGCTCCTCAATTTTAATTGTTGCCAGACCGTTAATAACCTGAATATCTGAATTAATGACATCTTCAAGGTTTTGTCCCGCCATTAATTCTTCATCTGACCTTCCAAGAATTTCATCTTTTTCTCTGTTGAAAAAAGAGCAAATGGCATCATTGACATCAATATACCTGAAATTTTCATCCTTGATATACATCATGTCGTTGCTGGCATTGAAAAATGTAGTTTTTCTCTCCTCTGCCTCAGTAAAACGGCGTATGCTCTCCCTTCTCTCCTTGTTTGTCATCAGGACAACTCCAAGGAACATCGCTCCAATTGGATATATAATCAGAACGGTTGGTGCTATGTTTTTGAATGTTGTTAATCTTAGTTCTTGAGGAAGGAATACAATACATGCCAGCATGAAGAGATGAGTAAGAACTCCCATGAGCAGCAGTTCAGTCTTCATTCGCTTTTCATACCACTTTGGCCTTAATGCTCCCCATAAAATACCTACTGAACCACTGGTTAGAATTGTTGCCACTCCCATTACAATTCCATCTCCTGCCATATAAATTCTGTATAGGGAGGTGGTCGCCATCCCAATAATTGTAGGGATTGGTCCAATTATTAATCCGCTAACAGAAAGCAGAACCGTTCTTGTGTCAAAAACCAGTCCCGGCTGAAGAGTCCATGGGGTCATCATAAGGATAACTCCAATGAATCCTATAATTATACCCATGACAATTTCACGGACCCCCTTGTAGTATAGGTCCGATTTCCTCGCAAAGAGATAATGCAGCATCGAGAGCGCAAGGAGGATTGAAATATTGTGAATGATACCTATTACCATATTTTTATCTTATGTACAAATTTAAACAAATAAGGGGAAATAAAAAGGGGTGCAAAAATTACTTTTTAGCACCCCTTTTGGATTGGACAAATAATTACCCTTTCAGGCAAACAGGCTTCTAGTAAATTCCTCTCTCAACATATTCTGTGTGGAGCAGCTCATGTGAAACATGCCCCAGCGGTTCTTTGAGAAATTCATCATAAATTGCCTTGATTGCAGGATTTTCATGAGACTTTCTGACGGGTTTGAGAGAGTCTTCCCTATAAATCGAATCTGCCCTCTTCTGGCGTATAGACCATGTTGTAGGAATTGGCTGACCTCCGCCACCCAGACATCCGCCCGGACAGGTCATAACCTCAATGAATGCATATGGAGATTTCCCCTCCTCAATCTCATCAAGCAGAACTCTTGCATTTTTAAGTGTATGTGCAACGGCAACCTTGAGTTTTGTTCCGTTGAGGTCGAGTTCTGCCTCCTTGATTCCTTCAAATCCCCTTACAACCTTCAGATCAAGATTTTTGAGAGGAGATCCTGTCACTACCTCATATGCCGTGCGGACCGCAGCCTCCATTACTCCTCCGGTTGCAGCGAAAATAACTCCTGCTCCGGTAGAGATTCCAAGAGGATTATCAAAATCCTCCTCCTGGAGATTCTCGAAATCTACACCGGTAAGTTTGAACATTTTGGCAAGCTCTCTGGTAGTAAGAACATAATCTACATCAAAGAAATTTTCCTTATCCTGCAGATTCATCTTCTCTTTCCAGTAGTGAAAAGCCGAATTCATTTCCGGCCTCTTGCATTCATATTTTTTTGCTGTACATGGCATAATTGAGACAACAACCAGCTTGCGCGGGTCTATACCCATCTTCTCTGCATAGTAGGTCTTAGCTACAGCTCCAAACATCTGCTGGGGCGATTTGCAGGTAGAGAGGTGGTCAAGCGATTTAGGATAGAAGTGTTCAATAAACTTGATCCAGCCCGGAGAGCATGAGGTAACCATTGGCAAGGTGCCGTTGGTAGTAAGCCTTTTAATAAGTTCGTGCCCCTCTTCCATGATTGTAAGGTCTGCAGTAAACTGCGTGTCAAACACCTTGTCAAATCCAAGCTTTCTGAGTGCAGCCACCATTTTTCCGGTAACAAGAGCTCCTTCGCTCATTCCCATTGCCTCTCCAATGCCCACCCGTATTGCAGGTGCAGTCTGAACAATAACAATTTTGCCATCGTCATAGATATCATTCAGGATTTGCTTTGAATCATCCTTTTCAACGATAGCAGCAGTAGGGCATACGAGGGCGCACTGACCACAATTGGTGCAGGCTACATTACCCAGCCCCCGGTCCTGCCAGGTTGCAATCTTGGATTTTAGTCCCCTGCCGGCAAAATCTATTGCATAAACGCTTTGCACATCTGCACAGACAGCAACGCAGCGTCCGCATAAAATACATTTCTGCGGATTTCTTACCAGTGCAAGTGAGGTATCATCTATCTTCTCAACAGGTTTGGTTTGTTCATAAGGTGTCTCCTTAATACCCAGCAGCGCGCATAAATCCTGAAGTTCGCAATTGCCATTTCGTTCGCAAATAAGGCAATCCTTTGGGTGATTTGCCAGAAGGAGTTCAAGATTGGTAATTCTGGCCTGATTAATTGCAGGAGAGTGTGTCTTTACCTCCATTCCTTCAGATGCCTGAGTTACACATGATCTCACAAGAGATTTGGCTCCCTTCACCTCAACAACGCAAATACCGCATGAGGCATTGGATGAAACATCCTTAAGATAGCAGAGCGATGGTATCTTTACACCTATCTCCCTGCAACCCTCGAGAATGGTCTTTCCCGCTCCTATCTGGAAGCTTTGCCCGTCAATTGTAATATTTATTTTTTTCTTTTCCATGATTATTCCTCCTCTGTGTTTACAATAACCCTGACATCACATCGCAGACATCTTGAAGCCTCTTCGTATGCCTGTTCTTTTGAATAACCAAGGTTGATTTCATTGAAATTGCCAATTCGCTCCTCAAGCGGACGCTTGAAGGTGTAGTGACGATTGCCTCCTTCCGGTTTGAGAGGAACCTCGTCGCTGTAGTCGAATCCGCGGAATAATTTATGGAAACGGCGCTTGTTCATCAGTTTGTAATCAATGACTTCTGCTGCCTTCTTTGCAATACCCATTGCCTCTGCTGCTGTTGCAGGTCCTGTGACGGCGTCTCCCACAGCATAGATTTTCGGGTGATTTGTAATATAGGAGAAGTGGTCTGAATCGATGTTGCCATTGCTGGCTACTCTTACTCCATACTCCTTTACAAAAGTTGCATCAACCTCTTCACCAACGGCCATAATAACCGTATCGCAAGGTAAAATAAAGGATTCTCCTGTAGGTACAGGCTTGCGTCTGTTTGAAAGGTCAATGTCTCCGCATGCCATCTTCATGAGTTCGATTCCTCTCACCCTGTCATTGGTGTCTGCCAGAATCTCCTTAGGATTGCACAGGAAGAGGAAGTTTACACCCTCAATTTCTGCACCCTTGATTTCGTCTTTGTTTGCAGGCATATCTGACTTCATACGTCTGTAGACAACAGTAACCTCTGCTCCAAATCTCTGTGCAGAGCGTGCTGCATCAATGGCAACATTTCCTGCTCCAACAACTACTACATGCTTTCCGATGTCTGGTTTTATATCTCTCGCAACAGTCTTGAGGAAATCCATTCCTGAAAGCACACCATTTAGTTCACCGCCGTTAATGCCCAGTGAAACATCCTTATGAGCACCAATTGCAAGAATTATGATGTTGTAATCTCTTTCGAGATCTGCCATATGAATATCTTTCCCAATTCTGGTCTCAAAAACGAAGTTAACACCAAGCTCTTTGATAAAGTGAATCTCTCTGTCCAGAATTTCGAGTGGAAGCCTGTACTTTGGAATTCCCCACCTGAGAATACCGCCTGCCTCTGATTCAGATTCAAAAATTGTAACATCGTGACCAAGTCTCACAAGGTAATATGCAGCAGTGAGGCCGGCAGGGCCGGAACCTACAATTGCCACCTTCTTGTGAGTCTGAGGAAGTTTAGATTTAATAAGCCTCTCATATACATTCTTTGCAAATCCCTCCGCATAAGCTGTGTCAGAAATATATCTGTGAATATCTCCCTGTGAAACTGAGGCATCAATGCTCTCCCTGCGGCACTTCATCTGACAGTGGAAGTGGCATATTCTTCCAATTGAAGATGGAAGAGGATTGTCCCTGAGAGTAGATTCAAATGCATCCTGAAGTTTGTCCTCTTTAAGGAGCTGAAGATATCTCGGAATGTTCATATGCAGTGGGCAGCTGTTTTCACAAAGTGCGCTGAAAAGCTCCTGACATACTCCCGGTTCGCATTTCTTTTCAATCATGTGATGGTCATACTCATCCCTGAAATAACGAAGAGTTGTTAGTACAGGATTAGGAGCCGTCTGTCCCAGACCGCAGAGCGCAGTACTCCGGATAACCTTTCCCAGTGTCTCAAGTGCAAATATATCTGACTCAGTTGCCTTACCCTGAGTGAATTTATTCAGAATCTTAAGTGTCTGTGCAAGTCCTTCTCGACAAGGTGTACATTTTCCACATGACTCTCCGTTTGAGAATTCTGTAAAATACCTTGCAACATCTACCATACAGTTATCCTGATCCATAACCACCATCCCACCTGAGCCCATTATTGAGCCAAGTGAATTGAGAGATTCGTAATCAACAGGAGTATTAAGGTACTCTACAGGAATACAGCCACCCGAAGGGCCTCCTGTCTGAACTGCCTTAACCCTCTTCTGGGTTCCTGTTCCCTCACCAATCTTAAATACAATTGTCTCGAGAGTAGATCCCAGCGGAAGCTCAATAAGTCCTGTGTTTTTCACCTTTCCAACAAGTGAGAAAACTTTTGTTCCTGCACTTTTCTCTGTGCCCGTTGCAGTAAACCACTCTCCGCCTTTTGACAGCACAACCGGTATATTGCACCAGGTTTCAACATTATTAATATTGGTAGGCATTCCGTACAAACCCTTCTCTGCCGGATACGGAGGGCGTGGTGTTGGCCTTCCGGATTTACCCTCGATACTGTGGATAAGAGCAGTCTCTTCTCCGCAGACAAATGCGCCTGCACCCTCTACAATGTCAATATCAAAGCTGAATCCTGAATTGAAAATATTCTCTCCCAGCAGCCCGTAATCTTTGGCCTGGGCAATTGCACTCTTGAGCCGCCTTACCGCCAGAGGGTACTCTGCCCTAATGTAGACAACTCCCTTTGAGGCGCCCATAGCAAATGCGCCTATGGTCATTCCCTCAACCAGCATAAACGGATCGCTCTCAATCTCGTTCCGGTTCATGAATGCACCGGGATCTCCTTCATCTGCATTACAGATGATATACTTCTGAGGCGCCTCCTTTTTTGCCATCATCTCCCATTTGACTCCGGTTGGGAAACCTGCTCCTCCCCTTCCTCTTAATTTTGAAGCCTTAACTTCATCAATAACAGTAGCAGGCGTCATGTCACACAGGGCTTTGTAAAGAGGGAAGAATCCGCCAACAGCTACATACTCTTCTATATCGTCAGGAACAATCAGTCCACAGTTACGCAGAACTATTTTCTTCTGCCATTTAAAGAACGGAACTTCGTTCCAGAGCGGATAGTCAGTTAATCCTTTACCAAATTCAAATTTACCGGTGAGGAAGTCCCACTCTTCAATTCTGCAGAGGACATTCCTGTAAGGCATGATTCCTTTGAGAATGCCGATAATAATTGGAATTACATCTATGTCAGAGACATTATGCATTATAATGAGCGGAAAGCCCGGCATATAAATATTAACCAGCGGCTCTTCCGAGCAAAATCCGAAACACCCTGTTTTTTTAAGGATGATATCCAGATTGCGCTCTTTAATAATTCTCTCAAAACTGTCGAAAAGGAGTTCGGCACCACGGCCGATTCCGCAGGTACCCATCCCTATTGCTATATAGGGCTTGCCGGGCAAAATCTTGCCCGCGGCCTGCTCTCTGAGTTTGGTTAATTTAGCTAAGTCTGAAATTCTCATCTTTATTGTCCTCCTGTAAGTTTTGTAATAGTTTCTTGATCTGTTCGGAAGTCACATTGCTGTAGATTACTCCGTCCACTGCAACTACCGGTGCCAGGGCGCATTGGCCAAAGCAGGCTACCGTCTTAACAGTGATTTGTTTATCTTCAGAAGTAAAAGTGGTTTCGCCGGAATCAAAGGCCTCTTTGCAGCCCGGCAGCAATGCCAAATCGTCCAGAAGGATTTTTGACCCCTTGGTATGACATGCAGTTCCCCTGCATACAATCAATGAGTGTTTTCCCTGAGGTTTGAGGTTAAAGAATGAGTAAAAAGTTGCCACGCTGTAAATTCTCGAAAGTGGCACTCGTGTCTGAGAGGAGAGATACTCCATGCTGGCATCGTCCAGAAACTTGAATTCGCTTGCCTCCTGTACCTCTTCCATTACAGTAAGGAGCTCTCCCGGTTTCCCTTTGTGCCTGGAGATGATCTCGTCGATAATTGCCGTATCGACTCGACTTTCTACGGTTGCGTTCATTGGCTCGTTTGTTAAATGTGGTAATATTGAATAATATACAAGATTTATTTTGAGCAATCCTGCTTAG
>Ga0366819_10165_pt1 | contig 25158 bp, 16 predicted proteins | sample TotcelFGM3001N15_FD_207091 | JGI IMG/M metagenome (GOLD analysis project Ga0366819, IMG submission 207091) | Enriched cells from coal bed in the Powder River Basin, Montana, United States - Total cells FGM rep3 HSBNCT.FGM.300.1.N15 ... | reverse complement strand
GTGGGGATGGGCGGGGCGTACGGAGGATCACGCGGCGATCGTTGACCCGCCGGAATGACCTCGATTTCGAGATCCCCTTCCGCGTCATGGTATACCAAGCGGTGCCAGCCCTCGGGGGATTCGCGCTGCACGGTGAGCCCGCGCTCCCGCGCCTTGGCCAGAAAGCGTGCGCTCTGGGCCGGCGCGAGGACCACATCGATATCCACCGTAATCACCGGCACGCCATGATGAATCGCGGCCAGTCCTCCCACGACGACGAGCGGCGTCGCGGTGTCCTCGGCAAGCTGCCGCAAGGTGTCCAGGGCACGGGAGAACGGATTCATCGCGTCAACTCCTACGGCGCGCACGCACGCCGTTCGACGGTAGAGTGCCTCAATGGTTGTGCTGGTCAGTTCCATGACGGAGCCGTCCTCCAGGATCGTCCAAGCTGTCGTTCGCAACGGGGACCTTTTCGAGGGAACACTCGCCCGTGCCTGTCACCGCTGGCCCCGCTCTTGTCTATTGTACCGGCTGAGGGAACCTGAACCAATAACGGTGTCTTCACGGGTCCCAGCGGTGCGGAAGTTGGTCCGAGTACTCGGTCGTGACGTTTCGCGCGACTACACCTGATCCGGCACGACGAAGGGGCTGCGGTACGGCCGGCTGAGCAACTGGTCTGCGTCGGGGTCTCCGACGAATCGCTCGGCCTGGGCGTCGAACTGAAGCGTACGCCCGAGGCGATACGTCGAGTTGGCCAGGTCCAACCGGCCGGCATCGGCCAGGTGCCGCTTCATGTCCTCGAACGAGTCACGAAACGTCTCGTCGCCGTCGAAGGCCTTTGTCTGCCTGTCAAAGGGCACGTCTTCGCCAAGACGGTAGGAGATATTGCCCAGATGGGCCAAGAGCGTGGAGCGATGCCCCTCGAGGATTTCGGCTCGGAGGTCTTCGCGTTTCCGGCTGCGCACGCAATCGATGAAGTTCCGCATGTGTCGCGGACCTTGTTCCGGAGCGCCCGGAGGCGGGAAGTCTCGATCGGTACACCTTCGCTCTTGCCTCTGGCGAAGAACTTGCCGTCCCGGACCACACCTTGATCGGTGTGGAACTCGTTGGTGATCTTCCATTGCTGGTCCCCGACCAGGCCGCGGATCTCGAGGATCAGCTTGGCCTCGCCGAAATCGATCATCGTCAACTGGGAGTTGGGTGTCTGACCTTGGTCCTGATAACCGAAGCGGCCGCCGAGGCTGACGACGCTGTTGGGCGTCGCGCCGGCGGGCAGGGCCCAGCGGCAGACGTCTAGCTGGTGTGATCCCATGTTGCCGATCTCGCCGTCGCCAAAGTCCCACGACCAGTGCCAATTGTAATGCACGAGATTGGTGCGGAACGGCTGCACGGGCGCCGAGCCCAGCCAGAGATCGAAGTCCAATTCTGTGGGCGGCTCCTGCGGAGCCTTGGTGCCGATACTGAGCCGTGACCGGCTAGCGTAACCGTAGGAGATCAGCAGTTTGCCATATTTCCCGTTGCGCACGTCGCTGACCAGTTGGATCCACTGCGGATCGCAGCGCCGTTGCGTGCCGTGCTGGACGATGCGGTCGTACTTTCTGGCCGCCTCGACGAGCTTGCGACCTTCGACGAGGTTGTGACTGCAAGGCTTCTCCACGTACACGTCCTTGCCCGCCTGACAGGCCCAGATGGCCATCAGCGAATGCCAATGGTTGGGCGTGACAATGGAAACGGCATCGAGGCTCTTGTCGTCCAGGGCCCGGCGAATGTCCTGGACGCAGACGGGCGTATAGCCCGCGGTTCGCTTCACGAGGTCGCTGCGGGAGGCGAACAGCCGGCTGTCAGGATCGACGAGGTAGGCGATCTCGACGTCCTTCATCCCGCCGAATCCCGTGATGTGGGTTTGTCCCCGCCCGTGGATTCCGGCGACGGCGATCCGGACGCGATCGTTGGCACCCTGCACCCGCCCGGATGCCTTCGTGCCAGAGATGGCGAACGCCGTAAGGGCGCTGCCCGTAACGGAACGTTTCAGGAAATCACGGCGATGGTAGCGAAGCATGTTTTCACCTCCTGGCAATGGCGGCTATGGACGAACAAGGAATAATAATACTAAACGGGGTCTTCCGCCGCCCACGGCTTGCGGTACGCTCGCTGAAACAGGCCCATGGCCTCGGGATCGTCGAGGATTCGCTCGGTCTGCGGGTCGATGCGCAGCTTGCGGCCACCGAGCCGGCAGCTGATGTTGGCGTAATGGACCAGCAGCAGGCTGCGGTGGCCTTCTTCGATGTCGGCGTTGGGCCGCTTGCGACGCTTCACCGACTCGACGAAGTTCGCCTTGTGGTCCGCGTCGGGGTAGCGGCCATACATCTGGTCCTTGACCACCGGCTTTCGATCCTTTGTCCGGACGTAGACCTGCCAGCCGCCGCCCATCCGGCTTACATACATCACGCCCAAGTCGCCGTACAATTCGATCCGCGTGGCGTTCTGGGGCCAATAAGGAAAAATGTCGCCGTTGCGGATCCCGTCATCGCTCTCCAGCATGTAGGACGTATAGAGCGTCTGTTCGTAGGTCATCAGCAAGTTGGGGAACTCGAACACCGCCGACTGGGTGTCGGGGGTTTCGGCGTCTCCCGGCGTGCTGAAGCGCCCGCCCGCGCAATAGACGCCGCTGGGATAATCGACACCGCACAGCCAGCGGGCCAGATCGAGCTGGTGGATTCCCTGATAGGCCATCTGGCCGCCGCCGTAGTCCCAGAGCTGACGCCACTGGGAATGGATCGCCTGGTTGTACTTGCGTTCCGGGGCCGGGCCGTTCCACATGTCCCAATTCAGGGTGTCGGGCGGTGCGGAGTCGGGCCCCCACCGGAAATTGGCTTCGTGACGCTGCTCGTGTACACGGCAAAGATGGATTCGGCCGAGCTTGCCTTCTTCGAGGTAACGTTTGGCAGCCAGGTTGTAGGGCGCACTGCGGTTCTGCGTGCCGATCTGGACGATGCGATCGTACTTGCGAGCGGCCTCGACGGCCTGGCGGCCTTCCCAGCAATTGTGACTCTGCGGCTTCTCGCAATAGACGTCCTTGCCGGCGCGGCAGCACAGAATCGTCGCCAGGGCATGCCAGTGCGGCGGGGTCGCGATCACCACGGCGTCGACCGCGCCGTCTGTAAGCATCTCGCGAAAATCCTGAACGCATTTGGGCCGTTTGCCGCCTTGGCGCGAGGCATACTCTTTCGCTCGCGGCTCGTGCAACGCGCGGTTCACGTCGCAAACGTAGCCGATCTCGCAATCGCCGCGTTCTAGAAATCCCATGGCCAGCGAGTGGCCCCGCCCGCCGCCGACGCCGACCATCGCCAGCGCGAGCCGGTCATTCGCCGGCGTTGCCCGAACGGAGCGCGGATCGGAAAGAACCGTCAACCCCGCCGCCAGACCGGCGGCTGACCGGTGCGTCCGCTCCAGAAAATCACGCCGATTCAAGGTGCTCATGAACAATCGCTCCTCTCGGGAACAGACCCTAGAAAAACAGGTAGCCAGGAGAGAAGGAGGGGGCCCCGAGCCCTTTCACCCGCTCACCTGAGTCTCTTCTATAATCGCTCGGAGCCGCGATGGCAATGTAGGTTCGCCGCGTTGCCGATGGACGCGAGACCATGATACATTCACGCAGGGCGACGCGAAGAAATCAAGTAACCCGAAGCGTGAGCGGGGGGATGCGGCAAACGGCACGTTCCTCGCTTCGGGTTACAGGGGGTAAGCCAATTTCTTCCCCTCGCCCAGCGTTCTGAAATTACAGATCGTTCGCGCTAAAAGAACCCACCACTCGAGCCAGAGCGACCCGGCGGGAGACGGTCACGCGCTGAGGCGTCCTCCGGCGACGTGGACTCCGGGTCGTGAGTGGATGCCCGGCGAGCATCCCCCTCGCGGCCTTCGGCGCGGTAGGCAGTCGCCAGTTCGGCGGTGGCGGCCGGGGAGAGCCTTCGTGCGCCGCGCAATACTGTTTCGCACGCCTCGATGACCAGCGCCGGCTGACCGGCGGCGTTCCAGGTTCGGCTCGCATATGTCAATCGCCCCTCAGCGAGCCGTCCGGATTCGACCAGCTGCCACAGCAGCGCGGCGGCGTCCGTCACGCTGGGCGTCAGCTCCGCTTGGCGAAACACCAATTCAGCAGCCAAGCCCGCGTCGGCCGTTTTCGCCGCCAACTGGCCGGCCGCATCGGCTTGCGCGGCAGTTGCCAATTCTTGCCGGAGCAGATCCACGCATTCGCGTCGCGCGGGCGAGCCGGCCGGTTGGTGCGCCGCCGCTTCGAGCAGTTTTTCGCACCGTGGAACGCCCCGCCGAATTGCCGCCCAGCGGCGAAGCAAGGCGTAACGATCGTCGGCGGCGAGTACGCCGGCTTGCATCATGGCCCGGGCGAACATCGCGTCAGCCGGTTCCTGTTGGGCGTGAGCCGCCAACAGCTCGGCCAGCGATGCCAATTCGTCCGGCGATCGCTCCGCGGCGCCGGCCCACCGGCCAGCCGCCGAAACGGCCTCGGCCTCGCGGCCCAATCGCAACAGCAACTCGATGTGCCGGCGGCGACGAGTCGTTTCCTCCGCGCCCGGGGCGCCGCGTTCCAGCGCCGCCGTGACGTGCTGTAGAGCCGCCGCCTCGTTGCCAACGGCCACGGCCGCGTCGGCCAGGTGATCACAGTCCTGGGCTGTTCGCGTCGCTTCGTCTTGCAGCGACAGGATCGCATATCGCTCGGCGCCTGTCAGCGACGGAAAATTGCCTGCCGTCACGAACCGCAGCAACTCCGGCGCGCCGCTCTGCGCGACTTCGAGCAACTGGCCGACCAACCGGTCACGAGGCCCCATTTGCCGGTCGTTTTCCAAGCACCACGCTTGCAGCAGCAAGACCAGCGGATGCCGCACACGGTCGTCGGGCAGGCGGCGAAGTTGGTCCATCGCACGAGCCCAATCGAACCCTCGCAACGCCGTCAGCGCTTCGGCCAGCGGCGCGTCGATCGCGGGCCGCTCGGCGCGGCGGTCCAGATGGACGTATCCGGCGAACGGGTCGCTCGGCGGCGGAATCTCGCCGGCCCGGGCTTGGAATTCGACCAGTTCCCAGCGCGCCAGTTCCCGACCGCGTGCATCCTCCAACACTGCGTTTCGCCATGCCCGCTGCCGGGCGCCTTGCGGCCGGCCCGAGAACCGAATCCGCGCTGTTCGCCGACCGCCGACATAGGACTCCCAAGCCACCGGCAGCCCGTGCGTCTGCGAATATGCCATTTGCAGATACGTCCCGCCCTCGCGCGCCAAGCCCGCCGGAACCATCCGCAGCCAGGCCGCGTCCTCGAAGGAAGGGTCGCGCGGCCCGTCCCCTTCGCTCATTTCGAACACATGAAACAGCCGCGCCAATTCTTCGTTGCTGCGGTGCGGCAGCCACGGCAACTGCCCATCGATGGTCCGTCGAAGCAATTCCGCATAGTTGCCCAATTCCGCCAACCGCAAGCTGCGCCAAGCCACCGCTGCCGTATCGCCCGCGGTGCGCATCATGTACGACGACAGTTCACACTCCAGCCTGCTGCCGTCCAGTCGCAGCGCGATTTCTTCGCTCGCGCCGGACGGCTCGACGCGCCGCCACCGCCATCGGCCCGTCTCCGGTTCGCAACGGACCAGCAGCGTTTCGAGTTCGGCCCGCTCGGCTGCCGGATAGTCCGACAGCCGTAGCGGCTCGGTAGCCTCCTCGCCCGAAATTACTGCCGCGGCAGGCCGCAAACCCGCACTGCTCGATGTTTCCCAAGGCCGTGTCCCGTGCAGGGTTTCGTAGCGGCCTCGCCGCAGCATCGTCAACAGCTTTGCCACTTCGTCCTGCACCTCGGATGTTTGCGAGACCACCAAAGCCAAACGCGTGGATTCGCCTTCGATGCTTCCCGGACCGCCCACGTCATCCCAAGTTTGCGGCTGAACGGTCGAAGTGACCAGCTCGATCACGGTGTCGAAATCCGGCCACGTTGCATCCTCCAGGCGGGACGGTCGGATGGTCGCCGGCCGGCCGCCCGACTTGATAGGAACCTGCGGCGGCAATCGCCGCAGGCGATCCAGCAGGTCCGCCAAGCGCTCGTGGACGTCGCGTGTTTGTGCAGAAACCAAATCGAGGCTGTACGGAAAGAACTCGATGCTGCCCGGCCCGCCCACGTCGGACCAACTTTCCGGTGCAATGGTGCTGGTGATCATGTCGACCAACGTGCCGGAATCAGGGCTGTATTGTTCCTTCGCCAGCGGACGGGGATCTGCCGCAGGGACCAAATCCGCAGTCGTCGGCATGCCGGCTGGGTCGGATGCCGGGGGCAACTGCGTTGACGCCCGCGGCTCGGTCCCCGCGTCGCCGCCACTGGACAGTCCGGCCGCGCCGAGCCCGGCCGGCGGTGTCGAAGAACCGCCGAATCCGCCTCCGCCCGTGCCTCCCATCCCGCCGCCGAATCCAGCCATGCCTCCCATCCCGCTGCCAAAGGCGCCTCCCATGCCGCCTCCCATGCCGCCGAATCCGCCGCCGCCCATCGCCGCTCCACCGGCACCCCAGCCCGGCATCGGGCCCATGCGTTCGGAAAATTCCAGCGTTTCAGCGGGATACTCGTACAATACGCCGCGCGCCGAATGCAAGCGGACCTCAAGATGCGACTCGGCAACTTCCGCCGTCGTCACGACCAACGCTTCCTCATGCAACGTGTACTCCAGCCCCAAGTCGCCCAAGATCCACTCCAAGGCCTGCTTGGCCGGCACGGCGCGGAACGAGGCCGTGATCGGAGTCTGGGAATCGACGCCGATGTCCTCCAACGCGCGGCGATCGATCAGGAACGTATCGTCGAGCGTGCTCGCCAGATCCAAGACGACGTCCGCCAAAGGGCGCTCGCGGCACTCGATCGTAACGGGCCGCGTCAGCTTGGATTCCAAACGCCGGCGAACCTGCATTTGATGGTCTAGGTACGGATGGGCCAGCTGCCACGGCGACGTGGTTCGATCGCTGAACAACAAGTCCGCGAGCGGGTAGATTTCTGTGGTCAATTGCGATTCGGCTTGTTCCGATGTCGTGATGAGCAGCCGGTGCGATTCTTCGACGAAGCTCAGCCCGAACTGCCGCAACAGCAGCCGCGCCCCGCCGCGGAGTGAAATCCGCCCGGCACCTTCCCAGGCGGAACGCGGCACCGGTGACCGGCCGCCCGCGCCTTCGTCGGCGAACGGGTCGTCCCGCGAAGGGCGCGCCGGCGACATGGACTTCGGATGCGGCTTCGCCGGGTCCAAGCGGACATCGGGGCGGATGCCGATGTTGTCGAGGGCCTGGCGGTCCAGGATCACGTGCGCACCGGTCAAGTCGGCCAGTTGCGCGGCGAATTGCTCCAGCGTTTGTCCCCGCGCAAGCGTGGTCATATCGACCTGCTGCAACAGCCGATCCGCACAGGGATGGCGACGGAGGAATTCCGGATCGGCGCGAAATGCGGATCCCAACAGCGTCGTGATGCTGGGCTGCAACCCCGCCCGCGCGGACGGGGCTGCCGGATCCAGCAAGCCGCGGGGGAGGGACGCGGCCGTCACGCGCAAGTCGTCCAACGCCTGTTGACGCAACTGCGAGGGCTCGGCCCGCTTCGGCGGCTGGAACTGGTCGAGCCATTTCGGCGGCAGCGGCACGTCTGGACGCGCCTCGACGGGCGTCCAGTATTGCCGTCGCACGCGGCGATCCAAACCCCAACGCGGGTAGTCGTCTTCGCTCTCCAACACCAAGAACGCCGTATGCGGCGACAACAGGCTCCACTCCTGGGACAACGCGATGATCGCCTCGCGAGTATCCTCCGCTTGCGGGTCCTGTCGCCCCAGTTGGTTCAGCCGCCGCTGGGCCCACAGCCGGCCGACGAACACATCGTCCTCATTGCGGACGACGGGAAACGTCCAATCCCGCGCGACCGTCTTGCGGCCGCGGCCCAGTGATAAACGCAATTTCACCTCGCCCGTCTCCGGCCTTCGTCCGTACACGTACAACGGCTCACCGGGCAGCCAGGCGCCGGCACAGAACAAGTCCTCGGCGCCGGCACCTTCGACGGCCACGTCGGCGATCCGTTCCGGCGACGGCAGGCCGCCGCGCAGCCACCGATCCAAAGCGCCGGCCGCGCGCACATCGCCGACGAGGTCGAACCACAGTCCACCGCTGTTGTCGACCAGCGTCCGCAAGTAGTCCGTCTTCGAATCCGCCCGCTGCGCGCCGAGCACAACGAGCGTGGCGGCGCTGTCCTCCAACCACGCTGGCACAGCCCGTTTGTCGGCCGGAGCGGAAACCGGCGGCGCCTCGCCCGCTCCGTCGCCGACGTAGATCGCCAAGCGGCGCCGGCGGCCCGCCGCGCCGGGAAAGTCCTGGACCGCCGCGCGCAGACACGCATCGAGATCGGTCTTGCCCAAGCAGAATTCCTGATCCAATCGTTTCAAAGCCGCCGTATCGGCCGGTTTGAGCCAGCCCTCGTGCAAGGCTCGCGGCGCCACGTCCATGCACATCAGACGCACGCGGTCGCGCGGCCGCAAGCTATGCACAAGGTCGCGCACCTTTCGGCGGACCCCGTCCAGGTCCTTGATACTGGAAGACGTATCGGCCAGCACCAGCACGTCCGCCGGCGGCGATTCCGGCAATTCTGCCGCATCAGCGGTCGGCGGAATTTCGGCCAGGAAATACGTGGCGGTGCGTTGCGACCAGTCGTCCTCGGGCCGGTTGTCCTGGGCACTGGCCGGCGGCGCCAGCGGTTCCGCTACAAAGCTGCGCAGGGAGGCCGCCCGATCGGCTCGCTCGGCGAATGTCAGGACCAGGTCCGTCTCGGGCTGCACGTCGTTCTGGTGCAAGTGGAATTCGACGCCGCCGTCTTCGCGCGGTTGGAAGGTCAACTCCGCGTGCGAGGCACAGCCGGCGGACTGCGGCTGAACCGCTGCACGGATCGCGCCGCTGATGCGGAAATCCCAGATCGGCATCAGGTCCGACAGCAGCGGCAAGCGGAACTGGTACTGGCCGGCCTGTGATTCCAGTGGCAGGGTGAAATCGAGCAGGATGCGTTTCTCATCCCGGGCGAAGACGGGGAAGACACGCATCTTGAACAAATTGTCGCCTAGCTGTTCCAGAATAGCCGGATCACGGCGGCGGGTGACGATCGAGCGGTAGATCTCCGCGGCCCGCTTGCGTTCGACCAGTTCTCCTTCGATCAACTCGGTCGGCGAGACGTACATCGCAAAACGGCTGACCGACGCGCCCGACGGCAGGTTGAAGAGGAACTGGCCTTCCTGCTGTTGGTCGAACGGGTTGTAGAACGACTGGTCGATCTGGACCAAGGCCACCGGCGGTTGCAGCACCACGCGGACATGATAGCGGGCCACGTTCAGCCGCACCGGCGAGCCGCTTTGCGCGTCCGAGATCAGCAATTGGCCCAATCCGGGCGGCGCTGCCGGACGGTCCGCCTCGCCCGCTAGGCTTGCGGTCGCAAGCGTGACGCAAGACAAGAAAATCCAACTCCACCCCAGGTGTCGGCGCACGGCGATCATGCTTGCTGTCCTCGATAATGGGTTCGGCCAAAACGCCCCGCCACGCGGTTCCGGCCCGGCCCGGCCGAATTCGCGGATATTTGATTATGAGCAATCGGCCCCGGGATGAGCAAACATTTCGGCCGGAGGCTGCGGTCGTAGCCGTTGAACTCCGGGCTTGCGTCAGTTGCCGACGGCGTGGTTCGCCAGATGACGTAAAGGGAGCAGACTGCATGACTTTGATGGGACATGTTCAAAACGGGGTGGTGGTGTTCGATCAACCACTGCAAGTTCCCGACGGAACGTTGGCGCGAGTCGACGTATTGACTTGGAACCACGGCCCATCGGCGTTGTCGCAGCCCCGACAGGGTGGACAGTGGAAGGGGCGGGTCGTCATCGCGCCCGATTTCGATCTGCTCCCGGAGGATCTCCAGGAAGCATTTGGAATGAAGGACGCATGAAGCTGCTACTCGATAGGCACGCGGTTTTGTGGTGGCTGGACGATCCGCTGCTGCTATCGCTAACGGCACGCGAGGCCATCGCCGGGCCCCGCAACGAGGTGTTCATAAGTGCCGCCGTCTGTTGGGAGATCGCGATCAAGCGGAGCCTCGGCAAGTTGACTGCTCCCGCCGATCTGCGTGAAGCCCTGCAGAATTGCGGCTTCACGGAACTGAACATCACGCCCGCGCATGCTTTCGCGACGGAATCGCTGCCGATGTACCATCGCGATCCGTTTGATCGGATGCTGGTGGCCCAGGCTCTCCTCGAAGACGCCATGTCGGTGTCGCGCGATCCCTCGGTGGCCGCCTACGGCGTACCGACCATCACCGCTTGATCACGGCCGGCTGATCTGAGAAATGACGGGATGGACGAGTCCCGCCGACGCAAGGTCGGCGGTGAGACCCTCACGAACGCTCATTCTTTTCGCCGCGTCCCCAGCACGTTCACCTGACGGATCCCCAGGAAATCTCTCGCCACGTCAGGAGTTCTGAACTCCGCGCTTGCCGTCAGTCGCCGGCGGCGTGGTTCGCCAGGACGCCGCAGTGGGCTCGTGCCGAACTGCCCAGTCCGTGCAGCTCGTAGCCGCCTTCGAGCATCGATACGACGCGGCCTTCGGCACACTCGTCGGCCAAGTCGAGCATCAGTCGCGTCAAGTCCGCGAAGTCCTCGTCTTCCAGGTGAAAGCCTCCTAAGGGATCGCCGTCCCGCGAATCGAAGCCGGCGGAGATCAGCACCAGTTCGGGCTTGAAACGCCGCGCGGCGTCCAGCAACTCGCCGGCAAACGCACCGAAGACTTCCTTGCGTCCCGCCCCCGCCGGGAACGGACGATTCATGGTCGTGCCCAGACCGCGGCCGTATCCCGTCTCGTCGCGCGCGCCGGTGCCCGGATACCATGGCCATTGATGCGTGCTGAAAAAGAAGACTGAATCGTCGCTGTAAAAGGCGTCCTGCGTCCCGTTGCCGTGGTGGACGTCCCAATCCGCGACCAGGACCTTGCCGATGCCATGTCGCTGTTGCGCGTAGCGGACGGCCACGGACGTATTGTTGAACACACAGAAGCCCATGCCGCGGCCCGGAGTCGCGTGGTGTCCGGGCGGCCGCACCACGCAGAAAGCATTCTTGACCGATCGCTCGACAACCCCGTCGACGGCCACGCACGCGCCGCCGGCCGCCATCAGGGCGGCGTCCCACGAGCGGGGACTGACCGAGGTGTCCCCGGTGCTCAGATACGCACCACCGCCTAGAATGTCGCGGCGCGCAAGGTCGATGTAACCGCCCAGATGACTCCGGAGCAGATCTTCCCGGGTGGCTGGACGCGGGACGAGCCATTCCAGGCGATGCGCATAGTCCGCATTCCGCAAGCTGTCCATAATCACCACATAGCGCGCCGGCGATTCTGGGTGACCGAACCCCGTATCGTGGTCCGTGAAAATGTCTGCGTGAACAATGCCTGTCTTCAGCGCTACAGAGACGGGTGTGGAGGTATTCTGAATCATGGGCAACGATTAGAAATCGGGGCAAACGAGGTTACGTACAAACTCGGCTGACCGAGCGAATTTCTTAACACATGCCAGGATTCTACACCGTAATCTTGGCGGAGGGCTAGAGGATGGCGAAAATCGTCCGGAACCGCATCGAGGCACACCAACAAACTGGACTTTCAGACCAACTCATGCTATGTTGGCGCGCGAAAAACACCCTCTTTCAACTTACCAAAAATGAATACGAGGACAACCTGATGCTGAGCGTGCGAATTATTCATTCGGTTACCCGCATCAACCTGATCATTGCGGCGGCGATGGTGATTCAGCTGATGGCTGGCGCGGTTATGGCAATTGCGGCGGCGGCGGAAGACCCGGCGTCCTATCCGCCCAAGTTAACTGAACAGGCCGTGCGGGACCTCGTCACGCGGACACAGGCCGGGCGGCCGCGCTTGCTGATGGGGCCGCGCGATGTTCAGGTTTTGCGTGAACGCGCGAAAGACGATGCCGCGTTTCGTCCGGTTGCCCAGGCGGTGTTGCGGGATGCCGACGCTATGTTAGCGATCCCGCCGATCGAACGCGTGATGCAAGGCCGCCGGCTGTTGAACGAGTCGCGACGTGCGGTGCGGCGGGTCTTGACGCTGGCGACGGCTCATCATCTGACCGGGGACCAGAAGTACGCCGATCGAGCGGGACGCGAGATGCTGGCGGCGGCCGCCTTTTCGGATTGGAATCCGAGTCACTTTCTGGATGTGGCGGAGATGACGTTCGCCCTGGCCGTCGGCTACGACTGGCTGTTCGATCAGCTGGACGTTCCGACCCGTCAGACAATCCGGACGGCGATCCTCGAGAAAGGCGTGCGCGTGCCGCTCGACACAAAGCATACCGGCTGGACGCGGGCTCGGAACAATTGGGGGCAGGTCTGTCACGCGGGCATGGTGGCGGGCGCCTTGGCGTTGCTGGAGGACGATGTCGAGGCCGCGGTGCGGACGGTGCATCGCGCGCTGGAAAACGTCCCCCTCTCGATGGCCATGTATGCGCCCCGGGGCAGTTACCCGGAAGGTCCGGGCTACTGGTCCTATGGCACCACGTATAACGTTTTGCTGATCGCGATGCTGGAATCGGTGTTGGGCACCAGCTTCGGTCTCGATCAAGCTCCCGGCTTTGATCAAACGGGCGCCTATCCGGCGCTGGTGACCGGTCCGTCCGGCTCGACCTTCAATTATGCCGACGGAGGCTCCGGCAGAGGAACGGAGCCGGCCGTGCATTGGTTTGCTGCGCGTTACGGGCGTCCCGATTGGTTGCTGGGCGATGCGCGGCCTCGACAGCGGGCCTTGACGGCATCGGCCGACGCCGGCTCCGGTTCGAACCGGTTTCTGCCCCTGTTGATACTGTGGATGCAGGACTCTGCCGCGGCGGAAGCGGTTCGGATGCCCCTGCATTGGACCAGCGACTGTAAGACGCCGATCTGTCTGCATCGCAGTTCTTGGGAGGATCCGAACGCCGTCTTCGTCGGACTCAAGGCCGGCTCGCCGTCCGGGCCGCACGGCCACATGGACGCCGGATCGTTCGTGCTGGACGCCGACGGCGTGCGATGGGCCGTCGATTTGGGAGCCGAGGGCTATCATCGGATCGAATCGCGGGGCATGAGTTTCTGGAGCAGCGCGCAGAACTCGGACCGTTGGCGCGTGTTCCGGCAGAGCAATCACAGCCACAACACGCTGGTGATCGGCGACGCTCTGCAAGTCGCCGCCGGGGATACCAAGGTCGTGCAGTTTTCGGACGCTCCCGCCTTTCCGCATTCGGTCGTGGATCTCACGCCGGTGTATGCCGGCCAAGCCCGCACGGTGCATCGCGGGGTGGCGTTGCTGGCTAGTGGGGAAGTGCTGGTCCGCGATCGGCTGACCGGATTGAAGCCCGGGACCGCCGTCCGCTGGGGGATGGTAACGCCCGGGACTCCGGGTGCTGTCGGGCAAAGTTCCCTCCTGCTTCAACAAGGCGAGGCCGTGCTTCGCTTGCGGATCCTGTTGCCCGCCGAAGGGGCCTGGGCGCTCAGTGACACCGCCCAACCGAAAAACGAATGGGATTCGCCCAACCCGGGAACCGTGATGACGGCCTTCCAGGCGGTGGCTCCCGACTCGGGCCCGCTCGATCTGGCCGTGGTGCTGACGCCGGGCAGCCGGCAGCCCACCCCGCCGGATCAAATCAACTTGGATGCGCCGCTTCAGTGGAAGCCTTACGCGAGCGGCAGGAAATAACTTATCCGTGGGACGGACAGTCGTGTCCGTCTGACCGGCGACGGACGGAAGTGTTCGATAACCAGCAATCGATAACCCCGCTGCTGCGTTTTTTTCTCGACGCGAGTTGTCGGCATGAAGTCGATCCCGATTGTTTTGAATTTTCTGACCAATCCCCAGCGGCGGCGCAATCTCTTTGTGCTGGCCAAGCTGGTGGCCATGTTCTCGTTGCTCGTGCTGGTGTTCACGATTTCGTTCCACTACGTGATGGCCTGGGAAGGGCGGCAGTACAGTTGGGCTACCGGGATTTACTGGGTGCTGGTCGTGATGTCGACGCTGGGGTTCGGCGACATTACCTTCGAGTCCGATGTGGGACGGATCTTCTCGGTCGTGGTGTTGCTGTCGGGTACCGTTTTCATGCTGGTCCTGATGCCCTTTATGTTCATCCAGTTCTTCTACGTGCCCTGGATGGAAGCTCAGGCGTCGGCGCGGGCGCCTCGCGCGCTGCCCGCCAAGATCACAGGGCATGTCATCCTGACCGGAGTGGGTGCGGTCGAGGCCGCCTTGATTCGTCTGCTCGAACGCTCGCAGCGTGCGTATGTGGTGCTGGTTGCCGAGTTGCCCGAAGCCTTGCGGCTGCACGACGAGGGATATCGCGTGATGCTGGGAGACTTGGACGATCCCGAGACCTACAACCGCGCACAAGCCAAACAAGCGGCGCTGGTCGTCACCGCCCGCTCGGATACCGCCAACACCAACGTGGCGTTCACCGTCCGCGAGATCTGCGAGTCGGTCGCGATCGCGGCGACGGCATCCTCGGCGGCTTCGGTCGACATCCTGAAGCTGGCGGGCTGCAACCAGGTGCTGCAATTCGCCGAGATGCTGGGCCAGGCGCTGGCCCGACGAATTGTGGGACGCGACGCCAAGACGCACGTCATCGGCCGATTCGGCGAACTGCTGATCGCCGAGGCTGCGGCACGGCACACGCCGCTGATCGGCCGCAGCCTGCGGGACATCCGCCTGCGCGATTATGCCAACGTGAACGTGGTGGGGGTCTGGGACCGCGGCCGTTTTCAGATCGCCGGCCCGGAGACCCAAATCCAAGCGACTTCCGTGCTCGTCCTTGCCGGCTCGCGGGAGCAACTGGATACCTACGATGAATTGTTCTGCATTTACGAACACAGCGACAAGCCGGTCATCATTATCGGAGGCGGGCACGTGGGGCGGTCGGTCGCGGCCACGCTTCAGGAGCAAGGGATTGACTACCGGATTATCGATCGGCAGCCGGAGCACGTGCTCGATCCCGAGAGAGTCATCCCGGGAGACGCGGCGGAGTTGGAGGTCTTGCAGCGGGCCGGCATCATGGAAACGGCGTCGGTCGTGATCACCACCCACGACGACGACATGAACGTGTACCTGACGATCTACTGCCGCCGTTTGCGGCCAGACATCCACATCCTGGGTCGTGCCAACTTGGAACGGAACGTCTCGACGCTGCACCGCGCCGGGGCCGATTTCGTCATGTCCTACGCGAGCACGGGCGCCAATGTGTTGTTCAACTTGCTCAAATCCGCGGACATTCTACTGCTGGCCGAAGGGCTGGATGCGTTCCGGATTCCGATGCCCCCGACCTTGGCGGGACGATCGCTGGCGGACAGCGGCATTCGCGAAACCACCGGCTGCAACGTCGTGGCCGTGATCCAGGGCGACCGCTTCGACGTCAATCCAAACGCGCGCCAGGTGCTGCCGGCCGATGCGGAATTGGTGGTGATCGGGGATATCGAGTCCGAAACTCGCTTCTTCTCCAAGTTCGATTTGTAGCCAGGCGTCTTTGTCAAGACCCACGAGACGCCCGCCGACTTCGATGCTTGTTGGTGCGTGAAGACGTCGCTCCCACAGGCGACCCGGTAGGCCTGCGAGCGGGTACCAATCGCAAGTGATGCTTGGTATACTTCCCAGATTAACGAGGGGCACCTCCTGCCGGCGAGGATCGTCACGTGACCGGCCGCGGGCCACCTTTCGCCTTGACGAGCACTCCTGTTTCCATTCCTCATAAAGGATTCCAACCTATGTCGAATTCTCACCAAACAACGCGTCGTCACTTTCTGCGGGGTGTGGCAGCCGCAGGGGCCGCAAGCATCCTGCTGCCGTCGGCCAATCGGGCCCTCGGCTACCAGTCGCCCAACGAGCGTCCCGTCTTCGCCACGATCGGGCTGCGCAATCAGGGCTGGGCTATCACCTCGAAAACGTTCAAGTTCGCCGATTTCGCCGCACTGGCCGACGTCGACTCGAAAGTTCTGGGGACTAACGTCGAACAAACGGAACAGAAGCAAGGCAAGAAACCGGACGCTTACAAGGACTATCGAGAAATCCTCGATCGGAAAGACATCGACGCGGTCATGGTCGCCACGCCCGACCACTGGCACACGAAGATTGTGATCGAAGCGATGCGCGCGGGAAAGGATGTGTATTGCGAAAAGCCACTGACGCTGACCATTGACGAAGGAAAGCTGATCGAGAAGGTCGTCAAAGAGACCGGGCGCGTCTTCCAGGTCGGCACCATGCAGCGCACCGAATGCGCGCAGCGCTTTCTGCAAGCCGTCGCCCTGGTGAAACAGGGGCGCATCGGCACCGTCAAGAAGGTGACGTGCGGCATCGGCGGCATGCCGTCTTCGCCGGTTATTCCCGTGGCTCCCGTTCCCGAAGAACTCGATTGGGAATTCTGGCTCGGACCGGCGCCGAAAGTTCCTTACCGAGCGCTGCCCGAAATGCGGACGGGCTACGGCGGCGGCGTACCGCTGTACAGCAACGCGCACTACGCCTTCCGAAACTGGCACGAATACTCGGGCGGAAAGCTGACCGACTGGGGCGCTCATCACGTCGATATCGCCTGCTGGGCGATCGGCTCCGACGACACCGGGCCCAGCAAAGTCACGCCGCTGGATTACATCTTGGCGTGCGAGCATAAGGATGGACATCCGGTCGTCGACGACCGGTACAACATCGCGACCAGCTTTACGCTCCGGGCCGATATGCCCAACGACGTCGAGATGATTATTGAGAGCCAGGGCGACAACGGCATTTTGTTCGAGGGCACCGAAGGGCGGTTCTTCGTCAACCGCGGCCGGATCTCCGGGAAGCCGGTCGACGATCTAAAGGACAATCCGCTGCCGGAGGGAGCGATCGAGGAGGTGTATGGCGGACCGGTCAGCGAGAACCATAGCGCGAACTTCATTGAGTGCATCAAGTCGCGAAAGCAACCTATTTCCGACGTCTGGACGCATAACCGTATGCTTGAAATATGCCATCTCGCGAACATCGCCATGCGCTTGGGGCGAGAAATCAATTGGGATCCGGTCAAGCGAGAGATCGTCGGCGACGCCCAGGCGAACGCATTCTTGGCCCGTGCAAGCCGCAAAGGCTACGAAATCGAGACTTAGCATTTGGCGGGCCACGCCTGTAAGCCCCGGCCGTTTACCGCCTTAATTAGCCCGAGAACGTGCGCCTGTCCGCCTTTGTTCGTCCAAGGTAGATTAGCAGAAAATGTCCCGGGAAGCCAACGCGAGGGATCATTTTTCCGCCGTCAATCTTTCTGCCCACCAACCAACGTTGTCCATCCGAACGGGTCGCGTCCGGTTTGCGCCGCCAGCCCGGGCTCTTCCAGCAGCCGCATCATCGAGGCCCACGGCACACCAGTCACACTTGACTGCTATCCTCGCCCACCAACCATTTCGAGTTCGCACGCCCATCCATTGGTTCAGCGGGCATCGACGAAACCTTCGTCGAATCTACGTAGAGCGTGTCGGGGCAGATGTCCTGCTCGTTGGGCCACACGACGGTTCCATGCTCCACTCGCGCCCGCCGAAAGTAACGGACATCCTTGAACTCGCTGAACACGCCGAAATTGATTAGATGCGCGCAGTCGTAGATTCCGATTTCGCCGTTTGTAAACGTAATCTCCAACTTGTAGTCGTCCTTGGGTACGACGTCTCGAACTCGGGGATTCATGATCACCTCAGTGGCTCAACCTTAAACGGCTGCTGACCGTTGACCGCGAGCTCCCAATCCGCCATCAGGTCGTCCCTATGTATTTCCACCCAGGCAAGCACCATTTTCATTTTGCCCGGCGGCAGATATCCATCAAGTAGCTCTCCGTCAGGGATCGCAATCACAGCCTCATCGGCTTGGTACTTCGCGTGAATGTGAGGACGATGATGCTGCCTGTTGTCTTGGAAATAGAGCGAGACGATGATGCCGTAAAACATCGAGATGACAGGCATACCGTTTACCTTTCCCGCCGAACGACTATGTTCAATCGGCGGCGACAGGACGGCTCTCCATCCCACTGGACGCAATCGCCGCTCGATTGAAACACATTGTTCGTACGGTTGCGGAACGGCGACCGTCGCCATTCGCGTTGGCCGCGATTGTACCGCGCCGCGAGCACGCCAGGCAAGCACTTTTCCAAGACGCCCCACCATTGCCAGATTCTACCCGCGTCGCATGAACAGGGGACCGCTAATCAACGCTAATGGGAAGGCATTAGTGGAAATTAGTGCCGATTAGTGTTCCAGTTTATGAAACCGCATGCAGCCTCAGCTGCAGCGCTGCCCTCCTCACTGCCGGGCAGTTCGAGACGGACCGTTTCCCCGAATTCTGTAGGTTGCGTTCGGACCAAGATTGGAATTCCACAACTAGGGCAGAATCTGCGTCTTTGAGCAGCCAATCGCGAGACCGCGAGGACCGCGACGAGCGAGATGGCGCCGATCGCGGCAGCTGCCAAGCCGGTAGCGCCGCCCCGCAGTGCCGCCCACGCCAGCCAAGCTGCTGCGGACGCGCCAAGTACCGCGAAAAACAGAACCTCGCGTCGTCGCAGCCGCTTTCGGTCAGATAGGGGATTTGAGCTAATCAGACGCATCACGGAGTCGCCTTTGTCACCGCATGGTGGTGAAGCGAACGTCGCCTTGTCCGACACGTGACAGTTCTATGTGTAAAAAAATCTAAGCTGACACACCCAAAAACAGAATCGTTTCTACTTTTCAGGGGGCAATTGCAGAATCGTTCCTCGCCGCGGGTGGGCGAAGGTTTCGACCGCGTCCCGTTTCTGTGCAACGTGGCTGGCTGGCTAGTCCGAGTTTCGCCGCGTCAGCGAGAAGCGAGTACTTCCGGCAGCCTAGCGAGTTGGGACGGACTGTCAATACGGGGAAGCCCGACAAATACTAGATCAAAGGCCGGGCTGGCGGCGGGTCGGCATCGGGGTGATTGGGGCATCCGAGCCGCAGCGTCGTTGGGAGCCTTCGCACGCGGAACAGACGCATCCATTGGACTACGTCGCGAAGCCGTCTTGTGTCGGCACGTCCATCGGCAGCGCGTGGGAGCGGCAGTATGCGATGATACAGTCGACGAATTCTTGGCCGTAGTCGGCCAGTTTTTTGTCGCCGACGCCGCTGACTTGGCGAAAGGCCGCCGGCGTTGTCGGCCGGCGGCGGGCCATGTCGCGAAGCGCTGCGTCGCCGAACACGATGTACGCGGGCACCTGTTGCGCCGCCGCCGTTTCGTGCCGCAACCGCCGCAGTTCGGCGAACAGGCCCCGGTCGACGCCTTCCCACGACTCGGTGCCGCGCGCCTTGGGTGCCTTGGCCGATTTCGACTGGCGCACGGGCCGTAACAGCCTCGGGGTGACTTCGCCACGCAGCAACTGCCAGCCGGTGGGCGTGACCTGCAACTGGTTGTACTCGCCTATCTTGGCCAGGAACTCTTGGCTGACCAACTGCTCGATCCAATCGCGGACCGTACGCACGTTTTCGTCTGCCAACAGTCCCCAGGTGCTCAAGCGATCGTGTCCCAACTGGACGATCCGCTGGTCCTTCGATCCGATCAGCACCTTGGCGGTATAGTCGCCTCCGAAGCGCTGTTGCAGCCGCATCACGCACGACAAGATTTTCTGGCCGACGGTCAAAGCGTCGCCGACCAGGTCCAATTGGCCCAGGCAGACGTCGCAGGCGCTGCAAGACACGGCGTTCCAGCGCTGGCCGAAATACTCGACGATGGCCTGGTGCCGACAGCGGACGCCGGTACAGAAATCGAGCATGCCGGCCAGGGACCGCAGAGCGCCTTCGCCGGCCGCCGATTCCGAATCCTCGATGATGCTCCGCCAGATGCCGTAATCCTGGCCGGAGTAGAACAGACAGCACTCGGCTTCCAAGCCGTCGCGCCCGGCCCGGCCGCTCTCCTGCTGGTAGTTCTCCAGCGACTTGGGCATGCCGGCATGGATCACGTAGCGGACGTTGGGCTTGTCGATTCCCATCCCGAATGCGACCGTGGCGACGATCGTATCGGCCTCGTCCTCGATGAACGCCTCCTGGTGACGGCGGCGCTGGTCGTCCGTCAGGCCGGCGTGGTACGGCAGCATGCGGTATCCCAGGTCTGTCAAGGCGGCGGTGGTCTGATCCACTTCCTTGCGCGTGATGCAGTAGATGATTCCCGACTCGCCTCGATGACGTTCCAGCACCTCGCGGATCTGCCGCAAGCGGTCGTGCCGGCGCTGGACCTTGTAGACCAGGTTCGGCCGGTCGAACGAACCGACCAGGAATTGCGGATCGGCCAGCCGCAGTTGGTCGGCGATATCCCGGCGCACGGCCTCCGAAGCGGTGGCCGTATAGGCGTGGATGCCGACGTTCGGAAACGCTTCTTTCAGGACCCGCAGCCCGCGATACTCGGGGCGAAAATCGTGCCCCCACGAGCTGATGCAATGCGCCTCGTCGACCGCCACCAGCGAAACCCGGGCGGAGCGGAGGAACTCCAGCGTCCCTTCGGTCAGCAGCCGCTCGGGGGCCAAGTACAGCAGTCGCAAGCGTCCGCTGCGGACTTCGCCGGTCACGTGCCGTCGCTCGGCCGCGGACAGTGTGCTGTTGGCAAACGCCGCCGGCACGCCGCAGTTCCGCAATGCGTCGACTTGGTCCTTCATCAGCGAAATCAGGGGCGAGATGACCACGGCCAGCCCGGGCAGGCACATCGCCGGAGCTTGAAAGCACAACGATTTGCCGCCGCCGGTCGGCAACACGACGACCGAATCCCTGCCTCGCATCACGGAACTCATCGCTTCGGCCTGCAAAGGCAAAAAGCGGTCGTAGCCCCAATACCGGCGCAGCACGGCGGAAAGCGGATCGAGGATCGAGGCGTCGCTGGGGCGGGGGGCGGTCATGTTCGGTTGCCGGTATCCTGCGCGAAATTGCTTTTTCACGGCGGCCCTTGTTCTACCCGAGACGAGCTTTCGTGTACACTGGACGCAACCACCCCCTTGCCCCCGGAGAGAGCGACATGTCCCACCAGACCCCCTGGACTCGACGGAAGTTCCTGCAAACCGCGGCCGCGACAATCGCGGTGCCGACGATCATCTCGGCCCGCGCGATCGGCGGCGAAGGCGCGGTTGCCGCCTCAGACCGCATCGCGATCGGCTGCATCGGACTGGGCGGTCAAGGCATCGCCAATCTGCAAGCGTTTTTGCGGCAGCCGGATGCCCAGGTTGTGGCTTTGTGCGAAGTCGATGATCGGAACTTGACGCGCGCGGTCGAAGTCGTCAAGAGCCGCACCGGCGCCGACTCGCCGGTGTCAACCACCAAGGATTTCCGCGACGTCATCGCGCGGCCGGACGTCGATGCCGTGATGATCAGCACGCCCGACCACTGGCACGCTCCGATGTCGGTCGCGGCGGCCAAGGCGGGCAAGGATGTGATTTGTGAAAAGCCCACGGTGACGGTCGCCGAGGGCCGCGTCTTATGCGACGTCGTCAAACGGTACGGCACGGTTTATCAGACGGCCACCGAAGATCGGGCGGTGCCGCAATACTTGCGGATCGCCGAGTTGGTGCGCAACGGCCGGATCGGCAAAGTGCATACGATCCACGTCGGCTTGCCGGCCGGACCGGGCGGCCCCGGCAACCCCACGCCCCAAAGCGTGCCGCTGGGACTCGATTGGGACATGTGGCTGGGTCCGGCCACCTGGGCGCCGTACTGTCCCGACCGCGTCCACTTCAATTTCCGCTGGATCAGCGACTATTCCTGCGGCATGCTCGCCGATTGGGGTACGCATCTGCTGGACACGGCCCAGTGGGGCAACGATACGGAGCACACGGGCCCTGTCGAGGTCGAAGGCAGCGGCCAGTACTTTGCCAACGGCTTGTACGATACGGCGCATCATTTCGATTTAACTTACCGATACGCCGACGGCGTGATGCTGTACGTGAAAAGTACGGGGCCGGCGATCCGTTTCGTAGGCAGCGACGGGTGGGTCGGCAACACGGGCTGGCGAGCGCCCGTTCAGGCATCCTCCCCGGCGATCCTGGACAGCGTCATCGGGCCCGACGAAATCCACTTGTATACCTGTCCGCAGGGCGAGCACCGGAATTTCCTGGATTGCGTAAAGTCGCGCAAAGATCCTTATTTTCCCGCCGAAATCGCCCAACGCTGCAACACGATCTGCCACATGGGCAACATCGCCATGCAGTTGCGACGCAAGCTGCGATGGGATCCGCAATGCGAGCGATTTATGGACGACGAGCAGGCCAACCGTCTGCTCAGCCGCATCTATCGGGAACCGTGGACGCTGTAACTTTTCCCGCGGCGTCCTCTTTCCTTGGCCGAACAAGGACCCCTATAATTCCAGACGGCGGAGATCCCGGAAACGTTGAACGCCAACGGTGACGGCCCCGCGTCATTGTCAGGAGGATGCGTCGCCATGTCTGCCGCAGACAAGCCGGTTGTGGGTCTGAATTTGATCTGTCATTGCGACCGGTGTACATGCTCGTGTTCCGCGGAACCCGTGTTGCAGCGCTGGGCTCGGTTTCTCGAAGACGCCGGCGCGCAGCCGACCATTATCTTGCCAGGCGAGCGGCCGGCGGACATGATGCGGCAGTTGGACCGTTTGGATGCGCTGGTCTATGTGGGATGGCGCGATCTGGAGACGGACACGGAGGAGTACGGGCCGGAGGCCGTCGAGCACAATCCGGAGGTGCTGATAATTCGCACGGTCGCAGAGCGGCAGAAACCGTTCCTGGGAATCGGCCGTGGCATGCAGTTGCTAAACGTGGCGTTGGGCGGCAGTCTCCGGCCCGTACTGCACGGCAGCGGGCCTTATCAACGGCACGTGTATCCGCACAATCCGCGGCATACGCTGGAAACGACGCCCGGCTCGTTGGTTGACCGCGTCTATCACCAGTCGTCGGAACTGGTCAACAGCATGCATGAGTTGGCCGTCGACGAGCCGGCCGTCGGTTTTCGAGTAACCGCGCGCGGACCGGCCAGTGTGGTCGAAGCGATCGAGCGCGAGGCGGACAATTGGCTGGCGGTCGGCGTCCAGTTCCATCCCGACCTGGTTGCGGCCGATTTGGATATGCGGCTGTTGGGCGCGTTCTTGAAGGAAGCTCGCGTGCGCAATCCTCAGCCGGCCTGCAACTGATAAAGCCTGAAGCTCTCGCCGGCAAGCGGCGAGGATCTGCCGGCGGACCTATCAGTTGTGATTTGCGCGCCTAGGATTCCTCGGCCTGTTCTACCAATTGGTTGTCGTACTCATCCTCCAGGCGGCGGACGAGTTGTGCCAAGTCCTCGTTTTGTTCGACGGCGCTGGACACCCCCAACTCCCATTCCGTGCTGGCCGTTCGCAACGAGGCGAGGTCCAGGGGCAGCTTGAGAATTTTCGCCAAACGCCGCGTCACGGCCTCGATGCACAGTGGATTGGTGCCTTGCAGATAGCTGGGAATCTCGGCCACCAGTGAGACCATGTCCAAACCGGCCGGCCGAGCTTGCGTCATCAGATAGCTGGTAAAGGATCCGGGTCCGGCATAACCGGTCCGGCGGAGGCCGAATTTCTCCATCTCAGGCAGCAGTTCCGGGTGCGAACAGGTGATGAACAGCCGCGGTTCCCGGGTATGGGGGACGGAACCACCGAATGACCCTACGAACAGGATGCGACGGACGCCCAGCCCCTTGGCGAATTCCAAAACACATTTGCCGAACGTCTGCCAGCGCAAGTTGGGTTCCTTGCCGACGAACAGGACCAAATCGGCCGACGGAGGCACGTAAAAAACGTTTTCGGGCATGCTGAGAGACTTGATCAAGCCGTCTTCGATTTCCACGTGCGGGCGAAAGAGCGAGGCGATGTCCATCGAACCGGGCACATTGTACAAGTAGAACGGCTCCGGATCGATCTGCGCAATGGGCATGGCATCCAGCAGGTGTACCAACCGATTGACGGTGCCCGTCGAGACGTCGCCACCGTCCATCCAGCCGGAAAATGCTAGGACCAGCGTCGCTTGCTGCAACGGGGGACATTCTCGTGTTTGAACGATGTTCGAGCAGGTATCCGACATATCGTTATCTCGTGCCCCCAAGTATTGTTCCCAGGCCAATCTGCCGCCGTGTGACGGCCAACTGTCGCTCAAGTTTCCTCGTTTGCCGACGGCGGCGTCTTAGTGGTATCCGCGGTTGCCGTCGGCGCGCCGGCGCCGCCTGGCTTCTTGGCTCGCGCCGCAGCCAGGATCTCCGCCGTCGACATTTTCTTTGCTTCAGGCTTTGCCGACGGCGCTGTCTTGATGGCATCAGCCGTGTCCGCGGTTGCTGCCTGGGCACCGGTGCCGCCTGCCTTTTTGGCACGCGCCGCAGCCAAGATCTCCGCCGTCGACATTTTCTTTGCTTCAGGTTTCGCCGATGGCGTCGCTTGGGTGGCATCCGCCGTGCCCGCCGTTGCCCCGAGCGCGCCGGCGCCGCCTGGCCTCTTGGCACGCGCCGCCGCCAGGATCTCCGCCGTCGACAGTTTCTTTGCGTCAGGCTTTGCCGATGGTGCTGTCTTGATGGCATCGGCCGTGTCCGCCGTTGCCTCGGACGCGCCGGTGCCGCTTGGCTTCTTGGCTCGCGCCGCTGCCAGGATGTCCGCCGTCGACATTTTCTTTGCTTCAGGTTTCACCGATGGCGCCGCCTTGATGGCATCCGCTTTTTCCGCGGTTGCACCCGGCGCACCGGCGTCGCCTGCCTTCTTGGCTCGCGCCGCAGCCAGAATCGCCGCCGTCGACATCTTTTTCGTTTCGAGTTCTCCCGCAGGCTGGTCCGTTTCGCGAGCCGGCTTGGCCTCCCTTTTCGGCGTCAATGCGGGCGGCGTGCCGGCACCTTTCTCGGCTCGAGCCGTTGCCAGGATATCGGCTACGGATGCTCCAGTACCTGCGACAGGTTTCTTGGCCGCGGGTTTCGCCTCGACTTTCTCAGACGCGGCGGCGGGTTGCGTCTGGGGTGCCGGAGCGGCAACGATTCTGAGGAAGTCCAAGGCGATGTCGTACCAACCGATGTTGTTGTGGAGGTCAAACTCGACCAGGGCACGGCCGCTCATATTCACGGTCTTGACCCTGCCTGTCAGGCCTGCGAAGCGACGGAGTTCCGGCGTTTGTCCGTCGAC
>Ga0366819_10247_pt1 | contig 25273 bp, 19 predicted proteins | sample TotcelFGM3001N15_FD_207091 | JGI IMG/M metagenome (GOLD analysis project Ga0366819, IMG submission 207091) | Enriched cells from coal bed in the Powder River Basin, Montana, United States - Total cells FGM rep3 HSBNCT.FGM.300.1.N15 ... | reverse complement strand
TCGTGATCCTCCATGCCCTAATGAATTAGCTTCAGTAGCTGCCCAAAAGCGACGGGCTTTTTCGTCAAGTTCAGACTTGAGGGATTCAAATTTTACTTTTATTGCATGGACTATGCTTGGTGAAATCATTCATCGAGCATAGCAAATATAAATAGCTAAAGCAATTTATATATCGATGATTAATTAATTTCCAGTTCTTAAGCTGAATGTCATGTTAAAATCCTCTGAGGGATGGATTATCATGAAAACAATGGAGGAGCAAATGGACATTTTAAAATTACGTCGACAAGGGTTTTCATTTCGAGTAATTGCCAATAAATTGGGCATTGACCGAGACACGGTGAAAAATTATCTACAGGAGAATCATCCGCCGGCTGAACGACGAAGGAAAAGTCACAAGGAATCGATTCAATCTCCTTTTAAGCAAACCATTGAAGATTACTTTCATCAGGATAATTACCGGTCCACATGGCTATACAACCAGATTAAGAACAAGATGATGCGGGGACATGCTTTTAATGTTTGACTTTTATGGGACGTTGATGACAATAAGGACAATATGAGATATCTGCTTTTAAACAATTGAATAAAGGTGAGTATATGCCGAGAGCAGCGCGTTTGGATTCACCGGGAACATTGCATCATTTGATTATCCGGGGGATAGAGAAACGACAAATTGTTGATGACGATAAAGACCGGGAGATATTCGTTGAAAAGCTTGGCCAGCTTTCCACGGATCTTGAAACCCCGATATATGCCTGGGCGTTGATGACAAATCACGCGCATATTTTGATGCGGAGCGGTCCTGGAGGTCTACCTGCCTTTATGCGAAAGCTATTGACCGGTTATGCGATAGCTTACAATCATCGCCATTGCCGGAATGGGCATCTTTTCCAAAATCGGTATAAATCGATTGTGTGCGAGGAAGACTCATATTTCAAGGAATTGGTTCGTTATATCCATTTAAATCCGCTTCGAGCGGGACTTGTGGACACAACTGCGAAGCTGGATTGGTATCGTTGGAGCGGGCATTCTGTTTTGATGGGGAAGCGGGAAAATTCATGGCAGGCATGGGAATATGTTCTTGGGTGGTTTGGCACCGCAAAGAAAGAGGCCAGGAAAGAATATCGACAGTTTGTCATCAAGGGGATTGGATTGGGGAACCAGCCGCATTTGGAAGGTGGCGGATTGATCCGATCCGCCGGGGGGTGGTCCGAGGTAAAAGCACTCAGGCGGATTGGGGATCGACAGGCTTCCGATGAGCGGATACTTGGAAATGGTAAATTTGTAGAGGAAATAACGAGGCAGGTGGATCTTGATCGGAAATATCGACTATTATCGACGGACAGGCTAAATAACGCTTGTCAATTGATAGGAGCATTGTGCAAAGAGAGAGGTATCTCAGTTGAAGCTTTGAAAAACGGAAGCCGTTTACGACTTGCATCCAAAATTCGTTCGGAGATATCTGATATTTTAATACAAGAGCACGGGTTGACGTTTTCTGAGAGCGCCAGGCTATTGGGTGTATCTGCTTCAGCGGTAGCCAAGATGATATTGCGGAAGGGGATAAAGAGGTGATGCCGGCAACGGAATTATTTGTGTCCATGTTGTCAACAGCGTCCCCAAATCAATGGTCGCACCAGCGTGAAGGAGGGTGAAATCAAAATGATGGATGAAAATATCGCCAATTTTTTATTCGAAGCGCGATTTTTAAAGCACATTCCCCGATCCGGATTCGCTTTTCTGGGAGCAGGGAAAGAATCCGTTGCCGAACATTCTTTCAGCACATCCATTGTTGCCTATGTAATGGCATCCCTGTCACCGGATATTAACCCGTTGAAACTCATTACCATGTGTCTGATGCATGACCTGCCGGAAGCCCGAACCGGCGATTTGAACAGCGTTCAGAAATGTTATGACCATGCCGATGAAACAGCCGGTATTCAGGATATGGTTCGTGATCTGGTTTTTGGTGAATCCATTTTCGCATTGCTTCAGGAATTCAATGAGGGGATCAGCCTGGAGGCCAGGCTGGCCCGGGATGCGGATCAGATTGCCCTGATTCTGGAATTGAAATATCTGTCGGACAAGGGCTTCGATAAAGCACAAGCCTGGATACCCCCAGTGATGGAAGGAGTATCACATCCTGATCGAAATGCTCAATTTGAATTCATTTACCGCCAGGTAAAGGATTTCCAATCCAGTTGTCAACCCGTAATTTCTGTTGACGCCAAAAAGAAAGAGTTGATAGGGCGATTTGCAAATGGCGGAGTTGAATATCAGCCAAAAGGAAAACCAGAGGAGGTGGAAACCTATGATTTTCCAAGCATGGCGGATGGCAAAGGAATTCCGTACGGAGTTTTCGACATTACAAAAAATCACGGATGGGTTAGTGTTGGAACAGATCATGACACGTCGGAATTTGCTGTAAATACTATCCGTCAGTGGTGGCGCCAGATGGGACAGCATGTATATCCTCAGGCTGAAAAACTCTTAATTACCGCCGATGGCGGAGGGAGTAACAGTTCTCGAAATCTCTTGTGGAAATATGAGCTGCAACGTTTTGTTGATGAAACGCAAATAGCTGTAACGGTGTGCCATTTCCCACCCGGGACAAGTAAATGGAATAAAATTGAGCATCGAATGTTTTCTCATATTTCAAAGAACTGGAGAGGACGCCCTCTTACAAGCCATGAAGTAATGGTAAATTTGATAGCGAATACCACAACCGAATCCGGTTTGAATATCCAAGCTGCATTAGATTCAAATGAATATCTTACTGGAATAACGTTTTCAGATCTCGAAATGAAAACTCTGACCTTGGAGAAAAACGACTTTCATGGAGAGTGGAATTATTCCATCTATCCAACCAAAAACCGATGATTAATTAATTTCCAGTTCCTTAGAGATGGAACATTTTCGATTCCCGTTTTTGGTACATTTTACATTCCCAGTGATACCTCCGACTTTGCCGAAGGTATCTGACTTTTCAAAGAGCTAAATTGATACAATTAATCTAAATTCCTTTTTACTTAATCATGCAAGGCCTGAAAATGACATCAAAGCATATATTAAATAACCGAAAAGAAAAGAAATATGAAGAGTTTAAAGTATTGGCCGAGATGAATAAAGAAATCCATTCGACTATGAATATTAACCGGTTGCTTCAAATTCTGGTGGAAAAGGCAGTTGTGGCGATAAATTTTGAAAGATGCCTGATATATTTTCTGGAAAATGACTTTCTGCGATGTGTTGCTTGGATTGACAGAATCAAAAGAGAGCGAGCTTCAATTATAAAAAAAAAGGTTGGATTTCGAATGGATGAGATTTCCGTTGAGCTTCTCTCAGTTAAAACTGGAAAAACAATTTATATTCCGGATGCCCTGAACGATACACGAGTCAGCCCCAAGCTTTTGAAGATCTTGGATACCCGGGAATATTGCGCAGTGCCATTGATAGGTCGAGAAAAGGTTCTGGGCGTTATTACCGGCGATAAACGTTACTCCAATGCACCAATCACTTCCGAAGAAATTGAAACTCTGAACCTTTTTGCAAGCCATATCAGCCTGGCAATTGAAAACGCAAAGTTGTACCAGGAGAAGGAGGCATTCAATCAGATTCTTGAGCAGACTGTTATCGAAAAAACTTCCGAACTTATCGAAGCCAACCAACAACTATCTAAAAGGATGGAGCAGCTTTCAACGCTTCATAAGATGTCCAAGCTACTCAACGAAAGTCTTGAAAAAGAGGCCGTTTTGAATAAGGTTGGTCTTATGCTAGAAAGCATGGGCTACAAAATATTTTCAATATGGGCACATGGCAAGGAAGGCTATTCGGTTGCATTCGCAACAGGTCTGGATGTTGCTTACAGCAAGCTGCCGCATAATCCTACCGGTCACGAAGGTTTTGAGATGGATTTATCTTCCGGCAATCCTTTTTTTATTAAGGACCTGGCTTCCTCCTTGATGATTAAAAGCTGTCGGGATTACTACATTAAAAAGAACCTCAAATCCTGTCTCGTCGTTCCGGTTGCAACAAAGGAAACTCTGAATGCCATAATAAAAATATATTCTGATAAAAAAGATTTTTTCAAAGAGGATCTCAACAGTTTTTTTCTTTTGTTCGGGCAACAGATCTCTAAGGCATTGGAGAACGCAATCATTTTCCAGACGATTAAAGATGAAAAAGATCAGATCACCACCCTCTCCAGAAAAATTAAAGAGGAAAATATCTATCTGAAGGCCAAAGAGAAAATGGATTTTATTGTTGGAAAAAGTTCATCCATGCAAAAAATCATGGATCTGGTCCAAATTGTCGCCCAAACACCGTCAAGCGTCTTTATTCATGGAGAAACAGGAACTGGGAAAGAGCTGATTGCACGTGCGATTCATGAATTAAGTTCGAGGAAAGACGAACCATTGATAACGATAAACTGTTCGGCTATTCCGGAAGAATTGATTGAGGGAGAACTCTTCGGTCATGAAAAAGGCGTTTTCACGGGTGCTCATCAAAGGCGTATCGGAATGTTCGAGCTTGCCCAGGGAGGGACAATATTCCTGGATGAAATCGGAGAGATGTCTCTGGCAACCCAGACCAAGCTGCTGAGAGTATTACAGGAAAAAGAGATTCGGCGACTGGGGTCAAAAACGTTAATCTCTCTGGATGTGCGTGTCATCACAGCGACAAACAGAAATCTTCAGGAAAGAGTAAAAAATAATCTATTTCGCTCCGATCTGTTTTATCGAATCAACGTATTTCCAATTCTTTTGCCCCCCCTGCGGGAACGAAAAGAGGATATTCAGGACCTCGTCACACATTTTATAAAAAAGCATGATTATATGAATAATAAAATGATCAGAATTGATCAGGAAGTCTTGGATATTCTGATAAAGTATTCCTGGCCGGGAAATGTCAGAGAACTCGAAAATGTAATCGAGAGGCTCATAATTATTGCAAGAGACGGCATAATAAACAAATATGATTTGCCCAAAGAAATTTTAGGCCAGGCAGACAGTGAGTTGCCTATCAAACCGCTGAGAGAGGCAATTAGGGGATATAAGAAAGAATTAGTGATTCAGGCATTAAAAGTTTCCGAAGGTAAAAAGTTGATGGCCGCCCAGTTATTGGGTATGCCCGGTTCGAACTTCTCCAGACTTTTCAAGGAATTGGGTATCACAGCAAAGTCAGAGTCAGTATAAGCGGAGCCGAAGGGCGATCCGTGTCAGCCCCAACCGAAAAAGGGCTGCACAGCCAACTGGAAGCAGCGACTCAAACTGATCACGGCCGGTTTTCGGTCCACCTGATGGGCCAACTCAAACCATTTTCGTCGGATTGACGGAAAGAACCGGACATCGTGACTCCAGGATGACATACTGAGCGACCGATCCCATCAGCAATTTACCGACTTTGGATTGTTTTTTAAGCCCGATAACGATGAGTTCCACATTCTCTTCTTTAGCAAAATTTACAATATCCTCCCCTGGTGAAAGGCCCCTGATCAACATCTGCGTGACACATGGTATTTTATCTTTTTCCAAGATGGATTTAGCATATTTCAAATTACTCTCAGCATGTATGATTTCATCCTGGTTTTTCATATTGCCCGTATTGAACGAAGTTACCACAATTACGGTGCTATTTAATTTTTTGGCATAGTTACTGGCGATAAGAAGAGCTTCTTTTCCGGAATCTGAGCCGTCATATGCGACCAATATTTTCATTCAATCCCCCTTCCATAGTTTTCGTTTTCAGTTGTCCACAACATCTGTCCTGAAAAAAGGCTCGATATGCTGACACTTGCCGCAGATACAAATTTTTTTCTGATCTGCCCAGTCCGTCTTGAACATATAGACGCAGGCGGTTATTTTGATCCAAGATCCTCCCCAAAGTCAAGATGGGGATTGCGCGTCCTCTGCCTTGAATCCCGAAAGACGATCCGTTGAGGAATGCAATGCAACGCAGCGTCCCGGTTTTTTACAAAACATTCAATAATCAAGAAGATATCTGTGAGTCGATATTAATTGATGGCAGATAGCATGTGATTACAGCACCGATGGCCATGGATCCGGCTCCGGTGATAAAACCCAAATAATATTCATTAGTATAGTCAAAAATAAGCCCGGCCAGAAATGGTCCTGTTACGCCGCCGATTGTCGCCCCCAGTAAAATCAATCCAAAGATAGATCCCATTGCCAGAACTCCGAAAAATTGTATGGTGATGATCGGGAAAAGGGATGCGATTCCCCCATAGCTGAAACCGAACGAAACAACAAACGTCCAGATCATCCAGGGGCGGTTGCTTTCTGAAAGCCATACCATGCTCATACTTTGGAAAATAAGCAGCAGCAATAACATTTTTCGGGTTTCTATCCATTCACCTATTCCCCCAAGAACCAATCTTCCCAATATACTCACACCACCTATCAGGCCCAGCATTACCGCGGCCTTGCCCGGCTGAATGCCGATATCCGTTGCATACGGAACAATATGCACCATGGGCATGACCATACCCAGAACCCATGTACAGTGAACAAAAAACAGCATCCAGAAATAGGGTTTTCTGAGCGCACTGAGCGTATTCATACCGTTTGGCATTATCGCATGATTGCCGGCTTCCACCTTTATTTCACTCAAATGCCTTCGAGATTGAAATTTATTCACGCCATAAGGCTCAAGCCCCATATCAGACGGCTCTCTTCTGATCATCCAAGCGGCGGTAAAAAAAACAATCCAGATAATGATACCGAAACAGATGAAGGTAGTCCGCCAATCAGTGGAGGCTACCAGCAATCGCGCCAGAGGAGAGTATAATAGAGGCCCGGCTCCAAGCCCGGCCACCACAATACCGATGGCCATCCCTTTTTTTTTCACAAACCAGCGTGAAACTGTTGCCGCGGTTGGTGAATAGCTGGTTCCAACTCCGATGCCAATCATCAGTCCAAATGTCAGATAAAGCAGCCACGCGCAGGAAATGAATGCAGTGAATAAGGCTCCCATCCCCATGATGAGCCCGCCACCGGCAATCGTTTTACGAGGTCCGAAACGGTCGGTTAAATTCCCCATAAAAAATGAGGCAATTCCATAAACAACAAAAGCTATGGAAAATACACCGGACAAAAACGCCCGACTACATCCCCATTCACTCATCCAATTTTTAAAAAAGATGCCAAACGAATAAAGGACGCCAAAGCTCGTCGTCGTAAGAGCCAATGAAACAATGACGATTTTCCATCCATAGAAAATTTGGCGATCGTCTTTACGATTCATGATGTTCTTTTTTCAAATGGAGCAACAATTTTTAACCTCTTCACTATCTTTCATTATTTCACATGCTCCGGAAAAGGTAACGACTCCTTTTTCCAAAACATAGCCTCTGTCTGCCAGATTCAGCGCAACACGTGCGTTCTGTTCCACCAGAAGGATAGTCAGATTTTCTTGTTTAGAAAGTACGTTAATAATTTCGACCAAGCATTTAACAATGATCGGTGCAAGTCCTTCACAGGGTTCGTCAAGGAGCATGAGTTTTGGGCTTCCCATCAGTCCTCTGGCGATTGTCAGCATCTGCTGTTCTCCGCCAGACAAAAAACCACCTAACTGTTTTTTCTTGTTATGTAATGCTGGGAAATAGCTATAAACTCTACTAAGATTGGTCTTCTTTTTTTCACCTGTCATATGCCTACCGTTCCGGGTACCCAAAAGAAGGTTCTGCTCTACAGTAAGCATTGGGAAAATTCTTCTGTCTTCAGGTATGTAACTGATTCCTTCTCTTGCGATTTCATGGGTTGCATATCCCAATAGATCTTTCCCTTCAAAACTGATCTTCCCCCTTTTCGGCGGGGTTATCCCCATGATCGATTTCAGGGTTGTGGATTTACCGACGCCGTTTCTCCCAATCAAACATACAATTTCACCTCTTTCAACCAAAAGAGTAACATCATGGAGAATATGGCTGAGTCCGATATAAGTATTAATTCCTTCCACTTCTAACATTATAATTCCTCCCCCAGGTAAGCATCCTGAACTCTTTTATCTTTCCTTATGGTCTCAGGGGGCCCTTCACATAGCAACTCGCCATTTTGCAACACAGCTATTTCGTCCGAGACTTCCAGAACCAATTTCATATCATGTTCTATGATGAGCATAGTAACCTTTTCTCGAAACTTATTTATGAGCTTTATGGTCTCAAGACTTTCCCGAATATTCATTCCGGCTGTCGGCTCATCAAGCAAGAGAAGAGAAGGATTAGATGCAAGTGCGATACCAATTTCCAGATGACGCTGGTCACCGTGAGACAGATTCCCGGCAAACTCCTTCTGCTTATCCCAAATACCTATTAGTTCAAGCATATCCTGCGCTTTATCTTCAAGGAGTCTGGTTTTTTGGTCCCATTGAAAAACATTTTTGGTTCTCAAACAACCCTGTAAAGCAATTCGAATATTTTCAAAAACTGTCATTTTTTGAAATATATTCGTTATTTGAAATGATCTTGACAAACCCAGACGGCATAGCTTATTCGGCAACAATCCGTTGATCACGTTTCCGTTAAATATGATTTTTCCACTATCGGGGCTATAGGCACCGCTTATAATATTAAAAAGCGTTGTTTTTCCGGCACCATTCGGTCCGATTACGGACTTGACCTGACCTTTTGCCACATCAAAGGAGAAATTATTGATAACCAATATTTTACCAAATTTTTTTGTCACCCCCTTTAATTCCAAAATCATTTCTCGCTCCTTTTTTTCTCCTGGATAAAAAGGCCTAAAATACCTCTGGGCATGAAAATAACTACAAAAATAAATATGGCGCCTGTAAGCAAATGATAGGATTCAAACCATGTTGATGCAATTGTCTCATATACCGTTAGAAATATAGCGCCGACCATAGGACCTATAAGCGTACCTATACCGCCTAAGAGATTCATGATAATTACCTTTCCTGATAAAAGAAAATGCAACTGACTGACATCAGCAAAGGTTTTGAAAAGAGAAAAAAAGGCTCCGCTTAACCCAGCCATGACTCCAGAAATGACAAATGCTGTGATTCGATAATATTTTGGATTAAAGCCAATAAACGGAATTCGACTTTCATTGTCTTTAATCGCCTTCAGAACCCTGCCATAAGGCGATTCGACGATCTTCCAAGAAACCAGATAACATATATAAGCAAATGCAACGATTACATAATAGAAATTGGATGTTTTCGACATGTTCAACTTGAAAAAAAGAAAATGCAATTCAGGGATAGGCAAGCCCACCAATCCGTCCGATCCTCCGAGTGCAGGCGTATTAAAAACGATTCTGTAAATCAATTCTCCAAACAACAGGGTTAAAATGGCAAAATAAATACCTCGAGTTTTTATCGAAACAACTCCGATGAAAAAAGCAATTCCGCCTGCGATGAAGGCTGCAACAATTAGACCGATCCAGATTGAGGGAATGACATTGATCGTCATTCCTAATGCGTACCCCCCCAGCCCGAAGAAAGCGGCATGACCAAAAGAAACTATGCCCGCATACCCCATAATGAGGTCGAGACTCATGGCAAATACCGCGAAAATGATTGCTTCTATCGCAATCATTAAATAATATTTTGAAAGAATAGCAGGCATTAAACAGGCACAGATTAATAAAATTAGATGTATGATCAAAACGTATGCCAATTTCTGATTCATGTTAAGCCTCTTCCTTTTTCATCCTTCTCTTTTTCCTGTTTTACTGAAAAGGCCATCTGGCTTTAAAATCATGCTTGCAATAAGCACACCAAAAACCATCGTCTCGGCCATAGTGGGAGATATGATCAGGGAGAGCAGCGATTCAACCTCAGCAATTATAATTGATGCCGCCACCGCACCAAATACGCTACCCATTCCTCCAACGATAACGACAATGAATGCTCTTAGGATGGCATCTATTCCCATAGTCGGATATACAAAGTAAATGGGACTCATCAGAACACCGGACAACGCCGCCAGGGCAGCTCCCCCACAGAAAACAATCGTGTAAAGCTTTCGAACATCTATACCTAGAGAACTGGCCATCTGGCGATCATAAGCAGCGGCCTTGATAGTGGATCCGATCTCTGTTTTGTTGAAAATATAGATTATCCCCCCTATAAACAGAATTGATATTCCCAATATGAATAGCCGATAAACTGGATAAGTCATATCCATAAAATTGACTGTTGCTGAAATTGGCATGTCCACTCTTAACGTGTTTCCACCCCATACAAGGCGAGCAATTTCTCTGAAAATAATACCCAGTCCGAAAGTCAGTAGAAGATGAAATGATGAATCCCTGCCGTAAAGTGGTCGAAAAAGAACAACCTCAATGATGATACCGATACAACCCATTCCCACAACGGAGATGCATAGGGCCAGCCAGAAATTATGGCTGACCTGTATTATTACATACCCAAAGTAAGCGCCAAGCATGTATAATTCACCATGCGCAAAGTTTACAACATCCAGCATTCCGAAAACAATGGTGAGTCCAAGAGCAATAAGTGCGATGGCCATACCCCATACCAGTCCGTGCAATAACTGAGGGAGTAGAATGGTTATCAATTCCATACAAGTCACCCTTTTTTAAAATAAGGTATCAAAATAGCTGATTTTCTACGATTATAAAACACCTGAAAACAGCCGAAGCCATATGATCATACAGCCAGATCAATCAAAGAAGAAAGCTGTCGAATGGTACTCGTCCCTATCGACAAGTCGGATGAAGTTTTGTACCAAGGCAAAAATCGTTAAAACTTCCATCTACACAGATAGCGACAAAACTTTTTCCATTTATTGATAGAAGGGTCGCCTGTATGTCTGGTATACTGATATATATCCGTACGATCACTTATTAGTCATTTCGCTTCGCAAAATTCATCATATAGAATGTCCGAACGGAGAACCATCTGTTTCGTTTTAATTTTTTCTTCGTGCACTTCGTGGTTTTTCATTGTAGATGTGTCATAATGAGCATCAGTTTTCTGGAGAATTTCCATGAATCAGGCTGTACGGAACCAGTGCCAAGTACTTTACATCCGATTCCTGACTTTTCCATCATGGCTTCAAAGCATCACCAGCAAAGAAGAAAAATCTGTCCGTATATTGACTTTAAAGATAGTTCATCAATTCTAACGGCTTCGTAAATAGCCAGGATGTACGTTGCGCTGCATCCATAGCCATTGCTTGCGGCGTAATATACATACGCCGCAGTCATCAGGATTTGCGCGTCCTTGCCTAAGCATTTTTACCAAGCCGTCCCACTTAGAACTTTACGGCCGCATCAATTCTAATTCTTCAACGGTTTCAACTCCCCGTCTTCTGCGACCAGCATATACACGTCCAGAGACGTCTGGTGAGAATCCGGGTCCATTATTTTCTTACCCTGAGGACCATGATAGGTTGATCCTTCCAGGGCAGAAATGACTTTATCAGTATCTGTTGATCCTGCCTTCTTAACCGCCTGAGCAATCCACATAACCGCTTCATATGTACTTACAGAAAATTTGCTGGGTTTCTCACCGTAAAGCTTTTGATATTCCGCCACCCACGCAATGTTTTCGGGCGTATCAAGCGCTGATGTATAATAATCGGCAGTAATAATTCCATTTGCAGCCTTTCCCATTGCACCCAGTACATCCGCAGCGACAAGCGACCCGTCACCACTGATCTGGGTGAGTTGCTTCAATCCATATTGATCAGCCTGTGTCACTGCCGAAATGCTGTCATTGCCTGCAGCGGTTATAAACAAAACATCCGGTTTCGCGTTTTTTATTTTTCCAAAATAAGAGGCGAAATCCTTTGTTCCCAACGGAAAAAACGTTTCTCCGAGCATATTTGCTTTCAAGGACTTGAGAGATTCATTATAGACTTCGGAAGTCGATCGGCCCCATGCGTAATCGACAGTCAACATATATATATTTGGTCCTTTATTGGTGACCATATATTTACACAGGGCATCTGCCGTTATGTTCGGATTCGCGCAGAAACGGAATGTCTGCTTATTCTTGTTTGTCGTCGTAATCTTTGTGGACTGAGATATACTAACGGCCAGGATTTTGTTGTACTTTTTTGCAATTTCCATGATGTTCAGGGTGGAGCTTGAAACGACTGGCGCGATCAAAAAATCGACATTCTCCTGCAGAATCAATCTTTCCGCTTTCCGAGTGGCGACCTCCGGTTTTGTCTCACCATCTTCGTAGATTACCTTAACTTTCTTTCCCAATAATCCACCGTCTGAATTAATTTTAGCGACCGCCATGTCAGCGGCTTCTTTTTCCATCTTCGACATTGCCGCGTATGTGCCTGTAATATCATACAGGCAGCCAAATACGATTTCCGAATTTGCAGCGAATGAGGAACCGACAAAAAGGAGCATTATCCCTATAAGGGAGACCAAATTTATAGACAGCTTTTTCATTTTTTCCATCCTTATCTGTAATGGGTTAGCTTAACCGTGTTGTGATAAAGTCAGCATAATCTACAAAATTCATTTGAAATCATTTTTCATTCACCCCTCCTTTTATTGATTTGTAAATATTAAATAAAAATCCGACCCCGGAGGGGCCGGTATTGGTAACCCCTGGAAGGGGATACACTGCCTTGACCCTATAAGGGTCAAGGGTAGGATGTACACGATCCAATTGAATCTTGAACATCCATTCCACAACCTTCGGTATGATGATATTTCGAAAATGAGTGTATTCAGTAGGATACTCCAAAACCGGGTTCAATACGCAATATTTGAAATCGGTATTTTCGCATCCATATGATTTGACATCAGCAGTGCAAAAACGTTCGTTGTCATTCCCCCTGAATCAACTCTTTGGTAGTCTTTGATTTGTTGCTGTAAAACTACTCAGCCTTGCTGTATCACTGAGTCGTTCAGACGGCAAAGCCTATGAACTCTGACCTTGCCCTGAGGGCAAGGTTTTAACAACTGGAATAAAGCTGATGGTTTCAAAAAATTTTCGCCTGCGGCGTTGCGTTTCAAGCCTTGCCACTGCTTACGATAACGAATCTCCCTTCCACAGATGTTGCGCGTCTTGCCTGCAGGCTTTTTTCTAAGCCGTACAGTAATTGATTTTATCGAGTTCATCAAAACTCATCATTTTGGGTTTAAAGCGACAACCCCCCATCGATATATATCGTTTGTCCGGTGATATACTCGCCAGCCTTGGAACAAAGCGTCAGAACAATACCCTGGAGATCTGCGGTTTCACCAACTCGTTTCAACGGCACCGTATCTTCAATTTTTTTTTGAAAAGATGGGTCCTTCATCAATTCTGCAATAAGTGGGGTATTAATAAATCCAGGTCCAACAGCATTGATGTTTATACCATAAGGAGCCCATTCAAGTGCAAGGGCCTTGGTCAGTTGAGTTACTCCGGCTTTGCTGGCACAGTACGGCGCCCGGTCTGGGAGTGGAATGGCGGCAGCGACCGATGAAATATTGATTATCCTCCCCTTGCGACGATTAATCATATGACGCCCGACTTCCTGGCAAACCAAGAAAGTGCCTGTGAGATTAATGTCCAGAATTTTCTTCCATTCAGAAAGCTCAAAATCGACAGCCTTTTTCCGGATATTGATACCGGCACTGTTGACAAGAATATCAATATTTCCGTAATGAGTTATGGTGGCTTCAACAGCGACTTTTACCTCTTCCGGATTTGTTATATCTCCAGGCAAGGATATGGCCTCACCACCTTGGCTGGACAGTTGGTCAACGATCGCCTTTCCTGATGATGCATTCCGATTCATGATAGCGATTCTGGCGCCCGCTTTTATCAGTGTTTCAGTGATTGACAGCCCTATTCCAGAATTCCCGCCAGTTATCAGAGCCACCTGGCCCTTGATATCGAACATTTCTTGAATCATCTTTTATCTCCTTTAATTTCGGATATTTCAGCAATAATCCTTGTATCGAACAGGGTTATCCTTGATGGCGTCGTAAAGATACTGGGTACAGAGCCTAAAGTTAAAAGCGCCGGTCGCGTGGCTTGCCGGTCAGGGTTTCGGAAAAGATTCAAATGCCGGTCCACGGTCATCCCTGATGCTTTTCTAAAATCGGTTTACCATGATACGAATAACCTCTCCGGGTTTTTTGATCATATCGTTCATTGCCTCGTTCACATTCTCCAAATCAATCGTACGCGAAATAGATGAGCTCAAATCCAGCCTTCCGGTTCTCATGAGTTCGAGAATTTCCTCAATTTCTTTTATCTCAAAGGCGGATGATCCCATGATATTGATTTCTTTCCTGACAAATTCGGTCAAGCTCATCACATGCAGCCGTTCTGGTCCTAAACCAACCACAACTACCCGGCCACCAACTACTACTGATTCGGCCGCCCATAAAACCGTCTGTTCCCTTCCGATACATTCCAGTGCGACTTCCACGCCCATATTGCGGGTTTTTTCCCTTATGAATTTGACAGGATCATCTTTTCGTGGGTTGATGACCATATCTGCCCCTTCCTTCTTGGCTCGCTCCAATGCCGGTTCAGATACGTCAACACCGATAATCAGAGCCGCTCCCATTGTTCTTGCCAGTTTCACCGCATGTATCCCCAGGCCACCCAGACCATAAATGGCGATTGATTCTGCCACTTTGAGACAGGCCCTGCTTTTCAGCGCATGATAGGGGGTCGCAACGGCATCGGTGGCTAACGCACCTTGCTCAAAGGATATCTCTTCCGGCAGCAATATCAGATTTCGAGGCTTCACTTTGATATATTGGGCCAATGCGCCGTCAATATGGATACCAGTCAGCTTCCGGTTTAAGCATATTGAATCACGTCCCCGCTGACAATTTAGACAGGTGCCGCAACTGGTTACACAATCGATGACAACGCGATCACCTTCCTTCCAATCCTTAATACCTGACCCAACTTTCGAAATAAGACCCGTTCCCTCGTGACCCAATATGATGGGAGTTTTACCCGGAGTTGTCTCGCCCTTGATATAATGAATATCGGAACCGCATATCCCGCATGCCTTCACTTCCACAAGAATATCTTCCGGCCCAATTTCAGGGACGGGTACCTTCTCTATTACTAAAGGCTGGTTGGGTCCGACAAAAAATGCCGCCTTCATCAAATTCATCATTATTTCCCCCATATTTTTTATTCAAATGATATCCATAATGGCTAATGCACGACTTTCATACGCTTTTAAGAAGAAGGCCATCAGATGTCTGCACAACCCATTGAGAAATACCATTGAGATATAATTGACCGCTGATAAATTTTTACCATGACGATGAATTAGAATGTGTTTGAACAGATATCTGCTGAATGAATATGTTATAAGTTTAAGTACCTTGAGCTTCAACAAGAGCAATGAGGGCCGCCCCCATCGCTCCGGTTATCTGTGGTTCCTCAGGAATCGTTACAGAGAATCCAAGCTCATCCTGGATCATCTGAATCACGCCTCTGTTTTTTGCGACACCACCCGTAACAACCAAAGGAGGTATAATGGTTCTTCTCTGAGCCATGCCCAGAATTCTACGAACAATGGACCGGTTTATACCGGCAACGATATCCTCTAGAGCCTGTCCTCTGGCGACATGTGAAATCACTTCGGATTCTGCGAAAACAGTGCAGGTACTGCTGATGGTAACTTCATTTCTTGATTTGAGAGACTCCTCGCTCATCTTTTCAAGACTGATGCCTAAAGCCTCGGCTATGACCTCGAGAAAACGTCCTGTGCCGGCTGCGCACTTGTCATTCATCAAAAAGTCCTGGAGGTTTCCATCCTCATCCAGGTAAATGACTTTACTGTCCTGACCGCCAATGTCTATGATTGTGCGCGCCTCAGGAATAATATGTCTGACGCCCTGTGCATGACATGAAATTTCTGTAACACTCCTGTTCGAGAAATCAATGTAGTTTCTTCCGTACCCGGTTGAAACGATAAAATTCGGCCAGGAATCATTGAGACCGGCATCCTTTAAAATATTTTCCAATGTTTCACGAGCCGAATTGACGCTGTTAGAACCCGTCTTTGACACGCGAAAAAACATTTTCCCGCTGTTATCAAAAAGAACTGTCTTGACTGCTCTTGACCCGGCATCTATACCAACAACATGCATTTTTTAACCTCTTTAACATGATTCAATGCGAATGGTTATTTCATTGATTACCTTTAAGCCCTTTCTTTTTCTTGATCATTTCCAAAAATGCCTCGACTCGGGTGGTCGCCTGCTCCTGGGAGTAGCCCCCTGGGTCAGCCATATCTCCTTCGATAAGAATTGAAGGGATGTGGAGTTCTTTTTCAAGAAATATCTTCAGTTCCAGCTGCCATAGGGAAAAGCGTTTGCAGCTTCTATTTGAAAAGAAAACCACTCCGTCAATGGCGTATTTCTTAATATCCGATTTGAGTATTTTTTTTCGTAATTCCAACCCGCTGTTAAGCCAGACATCGGTAAACACTTTTTCGGCATAACCCGTATAGGGATTCTGAAAATTGATGCGCCCTCCCCAGACATATCTCAGGTATGTCTCAAAAACGAAAATTGCACCATGTTTTTCAACATCGGACAGTAGGGAAAGGTGATGCCAGTACGGGATATTATCCAGCATGAGGCGAACCTGCTCATTCGGTATGGCTCCAAGCCCCTTGTCTACTCTGGTTTTGAGTTCATCACGCAAAGCGGTGTAGAAATCGACAGGGATTTGAGTTCCAAGCATTGACACTAGAGAAAATACATTTCCACACATCTCCCGTGATCCGACCGGACATGGAATATTGGCTCTATAATCCATGATTTCATGCCAGAGGCCGGCGGCCTTATCCGATAACCGCAGGATCTCGAGAAAAACTTCATCTTTCAATTTCCTGCCGGTAAAGTCTTCCAGGAACTTGATAAGATCAAGAATTTGTTCATATACATATTGAAGTCCACCTGGGGATGTCTCTATAGTTGTTGAGAACGGGGCATCGAGGCTAAACATCGGTATCTGATATTTGTCCCGTATAATTTCCCACCACTTTACCTGAGTGATGCATGGAATCCGAGTTGTTACAAGGATATCAGGTTCTGGAAGCCCACCGAATGGTAGAGCCGGGTTTGATGATCCCTCTCCGAACACCATTCCAAGATTGGCCCGCGCATAAGAGCACAAATCCCGCGAAAATCCATGTTTTTCTGCCACATTACATAACTCGCCGCTCAGTTTTAGTGAAGCAAGGACAGCGGCATAGTTTTCCGGGTATGCCGGGAGAACATCAAAAGCCCATAACAGCTCTGCCGGGGCGTTACCGGAAACCCACGCGATTTTTTTTCCTTCTTTTTTGGCCCTATGTAGTTTGTCCCAATAGTTTTTCAAAATATCGGGGGCCAGATAGGAGGTCTCAAGCACTCTTCCTTTTTTATTTTTTTGAGATTTCGAAGTCATTTTTTCTATTTTCTCTCTTTTCTCTTCAAAATATCCATGAAAGCCTCAAGTCGTGTAACCATTTGCTCACGGCCTGTGGCAACCAACTCGGTTTCAAGCAACAGGGTGGAAATACCTGATTCTTCAATTCGTTTCCGCACTGCTGGAATATCGAACAAATGCGGATCACAATATTTCTCACCGAAAATGATAACGCCCATAGCCTTACTCTCTCTGATACGATCCAATTGAAACGAAGGTCGATTCTGTGCCGGATATTTTGATGGACAGGTTACCCGACTGATATATCGATGAACCAGTGATTCTATTGGATCACCTGCTTCTTCAACCTCATCCCAGTAGTACCGTGTTCCCGTACACAGATCATCTGATGCGACGTATCCGCCGACTTCCTCTATAAGCTTATAAAAAACAGGGTCAACCACCACAGCACCGGAAATATGTACAGAAGCTTTCTTAATTCTGGAACCGGTCATACCTGTTTTTACGCCATCTTTCAGAAGTGCCAGAAAGGACTCCAGTTCATCCGAGAATGAGTCTTTCGGGGATGTAAGTGCGGCCAGATTAATTTTCATGAATTCATCACTGGATAACGGCAGATCATTAGACAGGCGCAAATAAAAAAGTTCCTTAGCCAACCGTCTGTATCTGTTGTATACCGCAATCGCATTTCGCAAATCTTCTTCCCGAATTTCTTTTTTTGTGTAGCCTGCGACAGAAGCGGCCAGATCTTTGATTGCACTGCTGAAATAACGAAGGTTTGTTTCGCTGTCCAGAGAAGACGGGAGGTCCAGCATGTAATTGAATCCGGTCTTTACATTGGCTTCCCATGTGTCATACAGCATACGCATGCCATCACATGTATAGGATATGATTACCCCATCCAGATAGCCCAGGCTTCCCGACAGGCCTTTTTCCAATGTGCTACGTATGAGACGGCAGACAAATGGCTGAAAGTAGGATGAAGCAACAGATAAGTCATTGAGATGTCCTAAAATACGGACTGGCAGTATTCCTGCGGCAAAAAGAATCTCTTCCGGAACATAGGAACACAGGTATCCCATGACTTTTCCGCCGTTGGACTTCCATGCATCTGCAGCAATCCGTGGGTTCTCATAATATTGAATGAGACTTCTTTTCTTTTTTTCAATTTCCTGGAGGTTGTCAACCATTGCTCTTACACTCTTCCTTCCTGATATCTCATAATATCTATTTTATAATAATTTCGACTGGGGAACTCATATCAATAGTTGTATTTCAGACGGATGAGAACTTTGTTATACGATTCCCGTCTCCTTAAACCGTCTGATACGCTCATCATCCATTCCCATTGAAGCCAATATCTCATCCGTGTGTTGTCCGAGAACTGGCGGCGGGGAGTTATTTCGGTCATCCGTCTTTTCAGTGGAAAAATTAAACGGCATTGCCATCTGAATGACTTCCCCTACTCCAGAAATGTTCATCATGTACGTCAGCTTTCTGGCCAGTGAATTGGAGTGGTATAAAACCTCACCGAGAGTTTTAACTGGTGATAAGCACAGGTCAAGGTCTTTAGCCCATATCTCCCACTCCCACTTGTTTTTAGTGGCAAATATCTTTTCAAGCCGCGCAAAAGCCTCCGGATCCTCCGATCGTTTGGCAAACTGCTTTTGAAGCAAATCCCGTATATCCAATGCATGGCAGAAATTAACCCAGAACTTTTCCTCGATAATTCCTAATGCAATAAATTGGCCATCAGCGGCACGGTACACATTATAGGATAGGCGAGAACCCTGATGATCAAAATCATCAGGTTCAAGCTCCCTTCCCAAGGCGCTGCTTTTAGCAACAAGCAAGGTCATCCATGAAAAAAAACATTCCATAATCGATATATCTAAATATTTTCCGAATCCTGTTTTTTCTCTGTTCAGCAGCGCCATGGAAATGCCAAGGGAAGCGAACATCGACCCTGCCATGTCGCTGATAAACAGGCTTGGAATTCCTCCACCAGACTTTATGGCCGCATCCAGATAACCCGTATCCGCCAGAAAATTTATATCATGTCCTGCCTTATCCCGGTCGGGGCCATCCTGACTATAGCCTGAAATGGAACAGTAAACCAGCCGTTGATTGATTTCTTTCAAAATCGGGTAGCCTATGCCCAATCGATCCATAACGCCGGGGCGAAAATTCTCAATAATCACGTCTGAAGTTTTCGCCAATTCTATAAAAATTCTTTTCCCCTCTTCCGCTTTCAAATTCAATGTGATACTTTTCTTATTTCTATTGAGCGCGAGAAAATAATGGCTTTGGCCATTGAGAATTGGGGGATCCCATCTACAGTAATCACCCCGTTTCTTCTCTTCGACCTTGATGACCTCAGCCCCAAGATCGGCCCATATTTGGGTACAGAAACCACCTGGAAGTAATCGGGTTAAATCCAGAATGCGGATATCAGTAAAAATGTTTTTCTGATCGGCCTGCATCATTTATCTCCAAAGAGTTTAAAGATAATTCCGTGACAGCATCTGTTTAGCAATCACCAGTCGCTGAATCTGGTTTGTACCCTCAAAAATCTGCGTAACCTTGGCATCCCGCATCATCCGCTCAACAGGGTAATCCTTCATATAGCCATAACCACCCATCAACTGGACTGCATTTGTCGTTACATACATGGCGATATCCGAAGCGTAATATTTGGCCATCGATGAATACATGCTGACATTATCCACTCCCTTGTCGACCATCGTGGCCGCCCTGTGTATCAGAAGGCGGGAAGCCTCAACGCGGGTGGCCATATCCGCCAGCATGAATCTTATGCCCTGGAAACTTGAAATTGATTTTCCAAACTGTTCCCGTTTTTTAACATAGTTTAATGCAAACTTCAGGGCTCCTTCGGCAATCCCTAGTGCCAATGCACCGACAATTACGCGCATTTTATCCATCGTCCGCATAACGACCTCGAAACCTTCGCTTCCAGCACCCAGAATATTCCCCTGTGGAATGCGGGCATCCTGGAAAATCAGATCCGTGGTGTTGGAACCACGCAATCCCATCTTGTCTTCTTTTTTTCCGATCTTAAAACCAGGTGTGTCTTTATGAACTAAAAAAGTACTGATTCCTTTTCTTTTATCGTCAGAAGTACGGATAAATACGATATACAGATCGGCCATACCTCCATTGGTGACAAAGCACTTAAGCCCGTTAACGACATAGTCATTTCCGTCCAGAAAAGCCTCAGTCTTGATGCTTGAAACATCCGATCCAGCATCAGGCTCGCTTATGGAAATGGCAAATATTTTAGCGCGGCCTTTTCCAGTTAAAAATTTTTGCTTCTGATCCTCGGTTGCCGATCGCAAAAAAGCAACAGATCCGGTGATATGCCCGGTCAGCGTGACTGCTGTTGAAGCGCACACTTTAGCCAATTCTTCAATTACCAGACACATAGCGACCGTATCCGCATTGAAGCCTCCATATTCCTCAGGCAGCATCATGGAAAGATAACCGTATTTATTAAATATATCGAGTAGTTCTGGCGGAAACTTTTGTTCTCGATCCATGTCTGAAGCTAATGGAGCGATTTTATCCCTCGCGATTTCCCTTGTTGTTTTCTGAAGCATGGTCTGCTCTTTTGTCAGCTCTATCACTTGCATTTTCCTTTCAGATGTCATTCAGGTTGACGGGTTCGTAAAAAATTCAGAATTATTTTGCACTGTACCCGTCGTCACTTCGGAGTAAGTTGATTAAATTACGCCTCATTCTATGGAATTATTGGCTTTGCTTACCAATTAATTTCAAAATCATACACTATGGAAAAGTACGTTATGGGTTTTCGAAACTCATTTTTAGGCGTCTTCAGCTTCCAATAATAAGCTATGGATGAAACGAAACCCATAGATTGATCGATCATAGACTTTTCATTCTCTTCTTCTGTAGAAGACTTAATGCAAACTTCATGCCTCAAATTTTTTTTTAAAAAATCAGGTTCCAAATCAAATGGTTGATACTTTTATCATCGAATTTGAATGGTGGGCGCCTTCTATTTTTTATCAATATGATAATTTTTGATTATAAAAATGATAATCTGGCCGCCTTAACCCTTTTTGATTGATATCATTTTGATAAGTCATCTTCAAGTCTTAATGAATTTGTTGTGGAATGTCAAAGGGTTCAGATTACTGGCGTTGGTCACACAGTTCTCGCTGGCCTATGTGTCGACTTTGGAATCGTCGGATGGAACTGAAAGGTTAATAGCAGAAATCTGGGTTGGGTGCCTTTACACAGGTTGCAGCCCGTCCTCAGCGCAGTATATGGTAGCCTAAGGCGGGCCTGTACCATATCTGCGAAAGGACGGGAACGGAAAAAGTCAGCCGTCTTTAGATGGGGCAAGTTGATTGAATTTTCAACCTGGAACCTTGGGGAGGGTTATTTTTGAGACCCCATTTCATCAAGGAGCATTTTTCCCAGTTTATTTTTCTGAACTTTTCCAGTAGCTGTCAATGGAAACGAGGGGACTATTTTGATCATGTCCGGATACTTGTACTTGGCAACCTTTTCACTTAAAAAATCAGCCAATTCATCCCGTGAAATAGTTGATACACCGATTTTGGGTACAATATAGGCGCATGTACGCTCCCCCAAATCTTTGTCCGGATATCCTATGATACTTACCTCGGCGATTTTCGGGTGCCGATACAGTAATGATTCGATTTCATCCGGATAGATATTATTTCCCCCTCTAACAATCATGTCTTTGCTTCTTCCAACAACGGAAATATAGCCATCATCATTCATTATCCCAAGATCGTTAACATGATACCAGCCGTTTTGTACGAGATTTTTTGTTCTTTCAGGGTCTTTAAAATAACCTTGCGTTGTGCCAAAGCCCTTTACATATATTTCTCCAATGCTGTTACGGGGCAAGATATTCCCGTTTATATCTGCAATTTTAACTTCCCTCCCGCCATAAATTGGAACCCCCGATGTGGTGCATATTGTATCCAGTGAATCTTTTAATTGAGTCATTGTTGCATGACCAAATTCGGATGCGCCATATGTCATTGTAATGGTGCACCCGAATTTTTCCTTGATATCTCGCATCATATCCACAGGCGCTGCAGCACCTCCAAGGTAGACGTTTCGTACAGAAGAAACATTATATTTTTGAAAATTGGGATGTTTCAGCATCCTGATGAACATAGTCGGTACACCTACGGGGGAAGTCACCTGGTATCTATCGATCAGTTTCAGAGCGATTTCCGGATCAAATTTTTCCAAAAGCAGCAGCGTTGTCCGACTGATAATCGGGCACAATTCGATATATTGAACACCAAATGCGGATGAAAGAGGAAGCATGCCGAAAAACACCTCTTCCGCAATTACTTCTCTCATAAAATTGCTTGAATACGCCAATTTAAATAGGTTGTTCTGGCTGTGTAACACTCCTTTCGGCGTACCGGTTGTTCCGGAGGTATATATTATCGCCCCGGTTTCATCTGGATTCACTGGATTGTCGTCCAAATATTTTGAAACAATTGTTTTGGCATCTGTCGGATTGAACAGCAGTTGCTCCAGGGGAATCGCATCCAGTTTTGATTGCCCTTTAACAATCACATATTCCATTTTCGGAAGTTTGGGACGCAACCTATCGATTAATTCGACGAAAGAAAAGCCCCCGTATTCAGATGCCATTATTATTGCCTTGGCTTCACTGTGATGTAAAGCGGTCAAGATTTCAACCTCACGAAAATTGATATGAAGGGGGACTTTTACGGCTCCAATATTTAAAATTGCTTGGCTAACCACAACAAATTCAACGCAATTTGGCATTAAAATTGCAACTTTTTCTCCCTTGTGAATACCAAAGTGCAGTAAAGCCGCAGATAAATTATTAACGGAATCGTATAATTGATGATAAGTTAACTCTACATGATCATCAATTAGTGCAATCGTGTCACCAGATAGTTTTATCGCTTGCTCAAGGTATTTTGCAGACGATATCCCTGAAGGAACAATTCCTTCTGATTGCATATAACTCATATTTGAACTCATATTTATTAACGCTCCTTTCTTAATTTTTGATAACAACAATTAAATTCATGACCTAAATATGTGAACAATGCCCTTCCCGCTATCTTGTGAGGATAAAAATCAATGAACCAAGAAAAACACGATACTTATCGAGAATTTAAAAATCGAATTTATTCATGATTTAATGCAAGCATCATACCAACTTATACTTCGAAAACATTGAATGCATCAATTTGGTATGAATTAAATATTTTTTATTGAATTAAAAACTGGTTTAGTGGCATTCATTTTGCTTGCATTTATAAAAAAATCTGGTTTGATTTTTAAAAAAGACTATCCTCCTATGAGAAATCTCAATTGACAAGAACACGCACAAAAATGGTGATGAACGCACTGGATTTGATACTAGAAATTCATAAAAATTAGATAAAAAAGGAGTAACACTTTCTCCAGAGAGCCGAAAGGAGAAAGTGGGAAGCAATTTGACCGGAAGCGAAAGGTTTCAATTTTCGAGAATGCCAGGTAGATTGGTTTCCTGGAATAAATATTCCACAACTACATGACGGGATTTCAGAATGTTCATCGTACCTGAGAATGAAATATATCGACGAATTGACAGGGTACAACTTGCGTTACAGAAAAATCATATGGGTGTGGCTCTTTTGGAACCGCAATAAAGAGGTGAAAAGCAGTTCATTGGTTTCATTTTCTCCATTCAATTTTTGATCAATTTCAGATGAGAACGCTTGTTCTTTTGGGAAGGGTGTGTCGCGGGTGGAATGATCCCATCATAATAGCCTGGATTCCCATGTTAATTTATTGACTTAACATCACGGAGCTATTATCCCAGAACAATGTGGAGTTTTTTATCATCAAGCCAAGGGATCCGAGTTTCAATATTGTTTAACCCTGCGGCAATCAGTAGAGGATTATGCGCGCGTTTTTGAAATTCGACGGTTATTTGCTTTTTTGTAATTCTGACATTGCCTGTTGCATCAATAAAATCTCTGAAGAGATGACTTGACTTGGCATCTTCATAGCCGTTTGCGATTTTCAGAGCCAATAAGCGATAAAGGCTACTGGCCATTAAGGAGAGTTGTACATCAAGATTGACTTTCATAGCAACCGATGAGGACAGGGCATCCTTATGAAAAAAATCAATGCTGTCTTCGATTCGATTTTCAATGATCATCCTTTTCGCATAGCGATTGATCAATTTGGCTGCCGAGCATTTTAAATGGTTGGTTAAAAGAAACATCGGTTCTTCATGGCCCAGATCTTTGACCACCAACTGACGGATTTCTTCTTGATAATCTTTCAGAGCGATTTTTTGATCCAGTATTCGAGGGGTTCTATAGATCCGGGAAACGCTTTCCAGCTCAATCCGGCGCCAGGCCGATACGGGTTCATCGTTGATCAGTTGGAGCATTTTTTGAGAGCGTCGTCGAAGGGTCATAAAGAGAATACCCATCTGGTTGAGTTTGTTTAGATTTGCGTAAGTGGTCAACTTGGAATCGAAAATTAGCTCTTGCGGGTAATTTCCGGTACGCTGTTTCCAGAACTCTACAAACTGAAGGATTTCATCATTTTGTTCATCTTTTCTAAGATCCGCATTGGCATAGCAGAAAACGCGGGTTTTTGCATCCTGAGCCAAAAAGACCAATATCCCTTTCTGCTTTCTGCTGCGTTTCGAGATATAATGTTTTTCAACCAGCGCATCTTCACCGTGAAAAGGGATAGAATGGAAATCCAGATCAAAGGAGGTCCCCTGGTCGATACCGATGCTTTTCATCGCATCGAACCATGATTTCATCAGTTTTGGATAAACGGCTGGATCTACACGGCAACTGTATTCAGTCAGAAA